>ENA-ORKV01001004-ORKV01001004.1-human-gut-metagenome-genome-assembly--contig:-NODE-1004-length-25280-cov-3.675197_pt1 | contig 25280 bp, 20 predicted proteins | sample MGYA00243058_ERZ508805 | MGnify/ENA primary metagenome ERZ508805 (study PRJEB26277, sample SAMN04329770) | human gut metagenome | biome: human-associated habitat | host: Homo sapiens | place: USA... | reverse complement strand
TGTGATTTAGGGTTGCCAGAAGACGCTATTTTAGAGCGGTTGCAGAAAAAACTAAATATATCATTACAGACTGCCCAGGAATACCTAAAGACTTTTGGAAAGCAGATGGTATAAGTTAAACGCACACATTTTCACGAAAACGACCAGATGCGTTTAGAATACATATTTTATGGATATGTTGTTTCTACGCTTATGTATAAAATTTATAAAAACAAAGCATTACATTCTAACAAAATCTATCAGGCAGCATACGCCGTTTCAAAACAGGTCAAAACCATGTTAAGGGCTTTGTATATCAATAAGCAAGCCACAACGTCGGATATCAGAATTTTCAATGCTTTTAAATCACCACTAAATAAAAATAAAAGCAGGGAGGATTCGAAAATATTAGACGATTCTCCCGAATAAAAAGGGAGGAAACGATTATCGCGCAAAAGACAAAGAAATCGTCATCAGACAAAGCCAAAAAGATCCAGTGGCATCCTGCATTTTATGCAGCAACGGAACTGGAACTAAAAGAAAACATCGAGGAACTTGATTTAATCTCGGAGTATCATTTGAGTAAAGAACCGATCCGTATTGATCTTCTGATCATAAAAGAAGAAAATGCAGACAAAGTGATGAAAAATGAAATCGGTCATATCATGCGAAAGTACAATGTGTTAGAATACAAAGGACCGGGAGATGAACTGTCGATAGACACTCTTTACAAAACACTTGGATATGCCTGCCTTTATAAAGGATATGGGAAAACAATCGATGAAATCCCGGCGGACGAACTGACCGTGTCATTGTTCCGTGAAGCATATCCAAGAGAACTGTTTTTGGAATTAGAACGAAAAGGATATGTACTGGAAGAAAAATATCCAGGTATTTATTACGTGAGAGGGAATATTTTATTCCCGGTGCAGATTGTGGTGATCAGCAGGTTGAACCGGACTATGCACAGCAGCCTAAGAATCTTATCTGCAAATGCCGATATAGAGGATATCAGGAAGTTTTTAGAACAGACAGAAAATATGAAGACACCGCGGGAGCGGAATAATATAGACGCAGTATTACAGGCAAGTGTCAGTGCGAATTATGAAATATATCAGAAGGTAAGGAGAGCGAATGGTATGTGCGAAGCATTACGGGAATTAATGAAAGATCAAATAGAGCAGGATGTAGCAAGAGGAGAAGCGAGAGGAGAAGCACGTGGAATTATAGATACATGTTGTGATTTAGGGTTGCCAGAAGACGCTATTTTAGAGCGGTTGCAGAAAAAACTAAATATATCATTACAGACTGCCCAAGAATATCTAAAGACTTTTGGAAAACAGATCGTAAAAAATTAACGAACGTCAGGAAAATCAAAAACATATGAACTATCAGCAAAAAGATTTAGTGAGAATAGCAAAACGGGAAAACAATACCAAAAGAAGTTATCTGGTAGTAGATCCACTGCAGGGAAAACATGTTCCGGTAGAACCTTCGAAAGCACTGAATTTATTTAAAAGTCTTGCAGAGAAGTTTCAGGGAAAATATGAAGGTGAGAGGCTGCTTTTGATCGGTTTTGCAGAAACCGCGACAGCAATCGGTGCACAGGCTGCGATCACATTGGGAACAAAGTATATCCAGACAACACGGGAAGTAATACCGGATGCCAGATATTTATTTTTTTCGGAAGCGCACAGCCATGCGACTGAGCAGAAATTGGTAAAAGATGATATAGACCGTGTGATAAATGATATTGACAGGATAGTATTTATAGAGGATGAGGTGACCACTGGGAATACGATCATGAATATCATTAAGATCATAACAAAAGAGTATCAGAAAAAAACAAAATTTGCAGTTGCTTCATTGTTAAATGGAATGACAGAAGAATACTTAAAAATTTATCAGGATGAAAAAATAGAACTTCATTATCTGGTAAAAACGGATCATTCCGGATACGGTGCGGTTGCGGAGCAGTATAGATGTGATGGTTTATATATTTGTGCGATACCGGAGAATCATACGCATGAAAGCGCGGATATTGATGTGCAATCAGAGAAGAATATGCGGGAACATATCATATCAATTCCCGGATGGATGAATGCAAGACGTTTCGTTGACGCAAAACAATATGAGGCTGCATGTAAAAAATTTGCGAAAACTGTGATCATAGAGACTGGTGTGAAACAGGGTGAACGTGTACTTGTGATTGGCACGGAAGAGTTTATGTATCCGGCACTTCTGACAGGGTACGAAATCGAAAAAATGGGATGTGTTGTCCGCTGCCATTCTACGACTAGAAGTCCGATCGCGGTCAGTACCGAGGAAGAGTATCCACTGCATTGCAGATATGAACTGTGCAGTTTATATGATCCGGAACGAAAGACTTTTATTTATGATCTGGAAAACTATGACAGGGTTATCGTTATGACGGATTCGGCATTAGCGTCGTTAAAAGGATTAGAAACGCTGATTTACGCACTTCGCATGAAAAATGAAAATATAACGGTGATACGCTGGTGTTAAAGAGGGCACAGGAATAAGGGCATAATGTGAAAATAAAATTTTTCCCATACGAAATTTGTGCCTTGACAGCAAACATGCGATGTAATGGAAAGCAGGAAAGAATGGAGACAAGATTAAATGAGAAGTTCATACAGCGATGAGGATGTGATCCTTTTACTAAAAGATATCACTGGCATGGTGCAGCCACAGCCGACCGAAGAGAGAGAAAAACTGATACAGGCGGGAAAACATTACAGTGAAATGCTGCCGGTCGAATATGTCCCGACAGAAAAATATATGCAGGTGTACCGGGAAGCGTTGAAAAATTATGCAAAACCGGTAGCACTTGCTGTCGGAAGACTTGCAGATAAGATCGTTGAAAAAAAGGGACAGGACATTGTGCTCGTCTCACTGGCTCGCGCCGGTATTCCAATCGGAATTTTAGTCAAAAGATATATTGCAAAAAAATATCAGGTCAATGTACCGCATTATTCCATTTCCATCATCCGCGGCAGAGGGATTGATAACAATGCGATGAAATATCTGTTAAGCCGGTATGAACCGGGACAGTTATTGTTTGTGGACGGATGGATCGGAAAGGGCGCGATTTTAAATGAATTAAAAAAGGATCTTGCGCAGTATGAAGGTGTGTCATCCGATATCGCAGTTATTGCCGATCCTGCTAATGTGACAGAACTGTGCGGCACGCACGATGATATTTTAATACCGAGTTCCTGTCTTAACAGCACTGTGTCAGGACTGATCAGCAGGACATTCTTAAGGAGTGATATCATTGGAAAAGATGATTTCCATGGAGCCGTCTATTACGGAGAATTAAAAGATTCGGATCTGTCCTATGAATTTATCCATACGATCGAGAACGAGTTTGAGATGGATGTGGAAAAAGAAAATAAGTGTGTGGAAAGCTCTGGTATTGACGAGGTAAAACAGATTGCAAAGACATTTGATATTGATGATATCAATCTGATCAAACCGGGAATCGGAGAGGCGACAAGAGTATTGCTGCGAAGAGTTCCATGGAAGATCCTGATTGATGAGAGGTACAAGGGAGATCCTCAGCTTGGACATCTGGTGAGATTAGCTGAGGAAAAAAATGTGTCGATCCAGTATTATCCGATGAAACATTATAAATGCTGCGGTATCATTAAAAAAATGTCAGATATATAAAAAATACTGCCGGTTTCCAGGAAAATTTATGCATACGTCAGTTTGGTCTCGTCATGCCAAAGAAATTTATGTATGCATCAGTCTGGTCTGTCATGCCAAAGAAATTCGTGCATACATAAGTTTAGTCTGTTATGCCAAAGACCTCTGCAAGAAATAAGATTTTTTCTGCCCAGTTATGGTGGGTTTTGTATTCGTTCATGCGTTCACCCGCAAGATTTCCGGAGACAAGCGAGTCTGATTTTTTATCCCAGTTTAAAATTGCTTTTGCATCGTTAAAATCTGATCTTGTAACCTGATAAACTTTGTTTACGACAGAAATCTGATTTGGATGAATGACTGTTTTTCCGGTAAAGCCGCAGAGTTTATCATCTTTTAGTTCCTGAATCAGGCCATTTTCCCAATTATACCCGGAATAATATTCCCATACCGGTCCGGAAACGACGTAGTCCATGCCGTAAACAGTTATGATATCAGAAAAAATATCAGCGACAGGTCTGATCCGGTGAATGGACTCGTCACAATGACGGCGGAATCCAAACATGTGACACAGATCATTTCCTCCGACACGAATATTTAAAACGAGATCTTCCACATGGGAAAGCCTGTCTTTCAGATCATACAGGATATCGATACGGTGCCGCAGGTCAATGATAGAAGAACTCTCATAGATCGGCATCATAAATAATTTCCTGGAAGCCTGTTCGTTAGCCCGGATCATTTCTTCTATATAAGAGCTGGCGTTGTCAGCAGTAAATTTCGGTATGATATAACCGGTGATCACTTTTATGCTTTCCCCAAAAGCCTTCGTTAAACGTTCAATCTGGCCGGCATTGCGGACACGGATAAAGATTTTCGGAAGGTAAAAAGGATGATCCTGAAAACTTTCAAATATCTGATGGATGGAAGAGATAAGATCCTGCTCTGCTTCTGTCACATAGTTGTCATTGATCGTATCTTCAAGGCATAAAGCCAGAGAATATTTAGTTCCAAATTTTTCATGAATCACAGAGTCGGCAATCGTTTTTTTATTGGCGGGACAATAGAGCAGTGCACCGACACTGTAATAAATCATATCGTTTTTCAATTTGTAAAAATCCTCCTGAGTGTATAAAAACTCTTCAAAATAACACAAGTTTAACAACAGATTGCAAATTGAATTATAGCATTAATATAGGCAAAAAGATAGATAGATTCGATGCCGGACGTTTTCTTGAAAACAGGATGCCGGTATGCTATACTTTTAGATGATTTTTATAGAATATTGTGCTCTGTGAAACAGGGTTTTTGAGGAAGGAATAGTATGGGTAACGGTGGTAAAAAGATACGGCTGTCATTTAACTCTCCGGTTATTTTGGGATTTACGCTTGCCTGTTTTATCGTACTGATTTTAGATAAAGTAACAGGCAGTGCATCCACGCGTGCATTTTTCAGTGTTTACCGGTCATCGTTAGCAAGTCCGTTCACATACATCCGGTTTTTCGGACATGTGTTAGGACATGCCAGCTGGGATCATTTCTTTGGAAATATTATGATGTTACTGGTTGTAGGACCGCTTTTGGAAGAAAAATACGGTTCGGCAAATATTCTCTTTGTGATTTTAGCGACAGCGCTGGTAACGGGTGTGATCAATTTCATATTTTTCCCACATGTCCAGCTCCTTGGGGCAAGCGGTGTTGTATTTGCATTCATATTACTCGCATCTTTAACAAGTATTGAGGAGGAAAAAATCCCGCTGACCTTTATTCTGGTTGCGCTGATCTATATCGGGCAGCAGGTGTATGATGGTCTTTTTATCAGGGATAACGTCTCAAATCTGACACATATATTGGGAGGCATTGTCGGGTCAGGCCTTGGCTATGTGATGAACAAAAACAAAATGAACAGATATTGAAGGTGAGAATGCGCTATGTTAGAACACAAAAAGATTCGCAGCCTTGATGATTACTTTGCCGATCTAAACGGAAGACAGAGCAGAGAGGTGTATTTTTACCGGATCAATGGATACACGGAAAAAATCGGGGACTTTATAAAAAAATATTATGATACGGCAAGAAGAGCGGGTGTGGTGATCGAGGGAAAGATCCCAAATCCCGATGAGAAGAACCTTGCGTATTATTCTGAGATCATGGGGATGGATTTTCAGATGAATCCGTCATTTATATCGAATGGTTTAAAAAAATGGCTTCCGCGCATGAACGATCTGCAAAGACAGAATGTGGCAGATTCGATCTATGACTCGCTTGATACCATGAGGCGGAATGGAAAAACAGAAAATATGCTGAAAAATGCATATATTAAGTTTATGTGCTGGCTGTACTACAAATTTGAACGGATTGTAAACCAGCTTGGAGAAAATGAACTGCCCAAGATCCTTTATGAGGGGGATATCAGTAATTACGAACTGATGCTGATATCGATCCTGTCCAATGCCGGGAGTGATGTGGTGCTGCTGCAGTATCATGGTGATGCCGGATATCTGAAATCAGATCCCGCTTCCGTTTTATCAGATGATCTGCAAATGGAGAGGATGACAGCTTTCCCGGAAGGATACTGCTTAAAGAAAGTCCGGGAGGCAATACAAAATGATTTTGAAAAAGAACGGCTGTATGGAAGTCTGCCTTCTGTCAATAACTGTACCAATGCATGGATTGATGGAAAAGGATTTGAGGATATCAAAAAGAGTGTGTTGACCAGAGGAACAGATCCCCGCTTCTTTTATAACTGTTTTTACCGGATCAACGGTGCAGAGGACAAGCTGACATATGCGAACGAATTGTTTCAGCTGCAGCTTGAACTGAAAAATGCCGGGCGGAAGATGGTGATCGTAAACGGGGAGATCGAAAGACCGACACCGGATGAAATCGCAGAGATCCGGCGCAGAAATTATGCAAAAACAGATCAGCTTATCATGGATCTTTCCACGAATATAAAGTATCCGGCAAATTTAGAATTGCAAAAGATCATGCACAAAACATTTGTGGATATTCTTCTTGCAGAATCAGGCAAAGAAGGCGATAATTTAAACAGGCTCACCAGCAAGGCGGTTTACCTGTTGTGCTGGCTGAAAAGGTATCTGCCGTTTTTATTTTCCAATTGGAAGATGCCGGAGATCGGATGTTTTATCCATATGGGCGGGTGCCAGAATGAAAATGAAGCGTTGTTTCTCAGGTTTTTAGCAAGGCTGCCGGTCGATGTGGTGATCCTTTGTCCGAACCGGAATGTACCATGCCAGCTTACGGATCCGCTGTTGTATGAACTGAATTATGAGGAAAGCCTTACCATGGACAGGTACCCGGAGGAGAGTTCCCAGGTCAAAATGGGAACGGTTGCCTACCATGCGGAGAGGGAACTGGATACGTTAATGTATCAGGATACCGGCATGTACCGGAACATGCAGTATGGAAAGGCGAACATTATCAGTCTGCAGACCATGTACGAGGAGATTAAGATCCTGTGGGATCAGGAATTAAAGTACCGGCCGGATTTCAGCGTGGTCGATGGTGTCGTGAACATACCGGTCATTTTTGCAAAAGTTTCCGGAGTCAAAGACGGACATACCGCCGGCTACTGGACATCCGTAAAAGAACTGGTCACGGAAGATACAGTCGTGATAAAAAGAGCGCCTTATATAGAGCCGATGGCACCGAATCCGATGAAAATGTATGCTGCTGAATTTTTCAAAAATGGAAAACTGCAGCGGAATAAGATCAAGGCACATCCAAAATACCCGTACGGTATCCTGCGGGAAGATATTCAGGAGATGATACTTGATAAGATGCAGCTTCTGATCGATCAGAAACTGATCAGAGGAATCGGGGAAAATGGTATGGAATACACCGTGATTGCGCAGGTGTTAAATCTGCCGAAAGATATCGTAAGACTGATCCAGAAATTTGATCTTACCTGGAAAAATCCGAAACTGATCTATATCAATACATCGGAGACGGTCATTTCACTGGAAGACTCGATCCTGACAGTATTTTTGCATCTGATGGGATTTGATATTGTATTTTTTGTGCCGACGGGATATCAGAGTATTGAAAAATATTTTAACGGGCAGCTAATGGAAGAACACCAGATAGGGGAATATAAATATGATCTGCAAGTCCCTGACCTGAATAGTATTTCATTTAATAATACACGCCACACCTGGCGGGATAAATTTTTTAAGAGAGGTAATTAGAAATGGAGGAATCGTATGGGACTTGATTTTAGCAAAACAACGACTGCGGCAGCGCCGGCAGCCACAGTGGTACCGGACACAAAAGATGAGATCGCTGTTGTGGAACAGTATGACATTGTTGCCGACAGGGAAAAAATGAATTCAGAACTGGTCAATTCGGATGAGGTTGACCGGATCGTCAGTACGATTGAGGTCAACAATCTTGAGACAATCGTCACATTTGGAGCGGAGGTTGCAGAAGAAATTTCGAAAGCATCGGATGTCGTGTTAAACAGCATGAATATGTCACAGCTTGATGATACCAGCGAAATGTTAAAAACATTGGCAAAGATCATGGATCAGTTTGATATTGACGAGATCAGGGAAAATCCGGGACTGTTTGGAAAATTATTTGGAAATATGAAAAAACAGCTCGACAAGATCCTTGCAAAATATCACACGATGGGCGAGGAAGTCGACAAGATCTATGTTCAGCTCAAAGGCTATGAATCAGAGATCAAACAGTCAAACCGTAAATTAAATACGATGTTTGAGGCAAATGTAAATTATTATCATGAACTTGTGAAATACATTCTTGCCGGAGAGCAGGCATGTAAAGAGATTGAAGATTACATTGCAAAGAGACAGCAGGATATGGCGGCTACCGGAGACGAGTCGATCCAGTTTGAGCTTACCAGCTTAAATCAGGCACTGATGATGATGGAACAGCGTACACAGGATCTTCGGACAGCAGAAAACGTTGCAATGCAGTCCATTCCGATGATCAAAACGATGGAGTTCAGCAACTATAATCTGGTCAGAAAAATTAACTCCGCATTTATTGTAACACTTCCGGTATTCAAACAGGCACTTGCACAGGCAATTCTGCTGAAACGCCAGCGCATTCAGGCAGAAGCAATGTCTGCTCTGGATAAGAAGACCAACGAGATGCTGATCAAAAATGCGCAGAATACTGTGGAAGTTTCCAAGGCTACCGCTAAGATGGCATCCGGAAGCTCAATCCAGATTGAAACACTTGAGACGACCTGGAGAACGATTACCAGTGGTATTGAAGAAACGAAAAGAATTCAGGAAGACTGCAGAAAGAAACGTGTGGAAGATCAGGCAAGACTTGAGGCGATCAAGGCGGATTTCAACAGACAGTATCATATGCCGCCGGCAAACAAGTAAGTTATTTCTAATAACTATAGATTCATTTATTCTAAGGAGGGTAATACTATGCCAATTAATTTATCAAAAGGACAGAAAGTAGATTTAACAAAAGGAAATCCGGGACTGAAAAATATCATGGTTGGTCTTGGCTGGGATGTCAATGCATTTGATTCCGGTGTAGATTTTGACTTGGATGCAGCAGCATTTATGCTGGGAGCAGATGGAAAGTGCCCGACAGACAAAGAATTTGTATTTTATGGAAATCTGGCTCATCCGAGCGAGTCTGTAAAACATATGGGCGATAACTTAACCGGAGAGGGAGAAGGCGATGACGAGCAGATCCAGATCGATCTTTCCAAAGTACCGGCAAACATTGAGAGAATCGCATTTACCGTAACGATCTATGAGGCGGAGGCAAGACGCCAGAATTTTGGACAGGTATCTAATTCTTTCATTCGTCTGGTAGATGAGACAACCGGAAAAGAAATGATCCGCTATGACTTAGGAGAGGATTTCTCCATTGAGACAGCAGTCGTTGTCGGTGAATTATACAGACATAACGGCGAATGGAAATTTAATGCGATCGGAAGCGGCTTCCAGGGCGGACTCGCAGCACTTTGCGGACACTATGGAATTGAAGTGGCATAAGAGGAGTAAAATCCTCTGCTCACCAGAGGGTTCGCATTTTGCTCCGCAAAACAAGGAGTAAAATCCTCTGCTCACCAGAGGGTTCGCATTTTGCTCCGCAAAACAAGGAGGATTATAATGTCAATTAGTTTACAGAAAGGACAGAAGGTCAGTCTGTCAAAAGATAACGCAGGATTGTCAAAGATTATTGTCGGTCTTGGATGGGATGAAGTGCAGCAGTCTTCATCCGGAGGTGGATTTTTAAGTGCTTTATTCGGGGGCGGATCAAAGCAGCAGCCGATCGACTGTGATGCATCTGCACTGATGTTAAAGAATGGAAAACTGGTAGATAAATCAGACATCGTTTATTTTGGTAATTTGCACCATAAATCAGGTACCGTAAATCATCAGGGAGACAACCTGACAGGAGCCGGTGATGGAGATGACGAGCAGATCGTGATCGACCTTGCAAAAGTACCACAGGAGTACGACAAAATCGTAATCGTTGTAAATATTTATCAGGCGGTTCAGAGACATCAGCATTTTGGCATGATTGAGAATGCATTCATCCGTTTAGTTGATGCAAGAAACAATAATGAAATGTGCAAGTACAACCTGACTGAAAATTATTCCGGCATGACGGCAATGATATTTGGAGAAGTGTACAGACATAACGGAGAATGGAAGTTCAGTGCTGTTGGTCAGGGGACAAATGACCCTGGACTTGGCGAACTGAGCAGAAGATTTGTATAAATAGACTTGATACTTTAGAGGAGGTTAATTACCCAAAATGAGTAACATAAATAAAGAAGAGCTGATGAGAGGTCTGTCAGACTCACAGGTAAACAAGAGCAAACAGGATTTTGGAACAAATGCTCTTGCAAAAAAAGAGACAGAATCACTGTGGTCAATGTTCATCGGAGCATTTGATGACATTTGGATCAAAGTATTATGTGCAGCACTGGTCATGAAAATCGTTATTTCCGTTATCGGTGTATTTGTACCGGCATTAGCGGGAGAAAATGATGTTGTTGAGATCATAAGTATTGTTTTAGCAATCGCACTGGCAACCGGATTCAGTACATTATCCGAGTATCGCAACAGTTCCAGAAGTGAGGCATTACAGGAAGAATACAACAAGACTTATGCAAAAGTCATGAGAAATGGAAAACTGGTCAATATCCTTACCAGTGAGATTGTAAAAGGTGATACGATCCTCGTTCAGGCTGGTGATAAGGTACCGACCGACGGTGTGTTATTTGAAGGACACATCAAAGTTTCACAGGCTGCATTAAACGGTGAGTCAAGAGATGAGAATAAAACGGCTGCTGATAATCTTGATGAAGCGGAATCTACAGATTATGCATCTGCAAATAAAGTATTTATGGGATCAGTCGTTACCAGCGGCGAGGCATATATGGTAGCAACCGTGATTGGCGATGCATCCGAACTTGGTAAGATCAACAAAGCCCTTACCGATGAAAACGAGGAAGAAGAGCGTAAAGATACTTCCAGCCTCAAACTTGAAGTTGTTGCCGGCGGAATCGGTAAACTTGGTGTTTCTGCAGCAGCGATCGCAGGTGTCCTGCAGGTTGTTCTTTCTATCATGCGAGCAGATGAAGCAATCACACCAGTATTTGTACTTCTTCTGATCGCAGAGGCTGTTATGCTGATGGCCTCCATCGTTATCATGGCAGTACCGGAAGGTCTTCCGATGATGAACAGTCTGGTGCAGTCCATGAACACAGAGTCCATGTACAAGAAAAATATTCTTGTCAGCCACAAGGCAGCATTTTCCGATTCTGCGTATATGAATGTTTTATTCAGTGATAAAACAGGAACGATCACACAGGGTAACTTATCTTTGGTAGAATTTATCACCGGTGACGGTAAGATCGCAGAGAACATTCCGAATCAGGAATTTATCGAGGCGATTACATTAAACAATCTTGCAAAAGTATCCGAGGGTAAACCAATCGGAAGTAATAACATGGACAGAGCCCTTTTGGGATATGCCCTAGAGCATGGTTATGATGATTCGAAAAACGATCCGGATAAAGTCGCTGACATCAGCGGATTTGATTCGGAAAAGAAATGCGCTACCGTTACATTGAAAAACGGACTGGTTTACTGGAAAGGTGCAACCGAAAACATCATTGATAAAGTAACACATTATATGCTTCCATCCGGTGAAGAAAAAGAATTTACTGCAGCAGATAAAAAAGCTGTGGAAGATCAGATGCTCGCTCAGGCAAAGAGAACGATGAAATTGCTTTCTGTTGCCAAAATCGCAGATGGAAAAACAGTTCTGATGGCAGTGCTCTGCTTAAGAGATAACGTAAGAACCGATGCGGTTGAGACCGTTGAGATTTTAAACAATGCCGGTATCCAGGTTGTCATGGTAACCGGTGATGCGGAGGAAACAGCAGTTGCCATCGCAAAGGAAGCTGGTATCTTAAAAGACGAGCAGAACGATGTTGTTCTCACACATGAAGAGTTAGAGCAGATGTCAGATGAAGAGTTAAAGAAAAAACTTCCGAATCTCCGCGTGGTGAGCAGGGCAAAACCGCTTGATAAAAAGAGACTTGTTTCTATTTCGCAGCAGCTTGATAATGTCTGCGGTATGACCGGAGACGGTGTTAATGATGCACCGGCATTAAAACAGGCAGATATCGGATTTGCCATGGGAGACGGTACAGCAGTTGCACAGGAGGCAGGTGACGTTGTCATCTTAAATAACAGTTTGACTTCCATTAAGGACTGCGTATTGAACAGTAGAACAATGTCAAAATCAGTTGGTAAATTCTTAATCTTCCAGCTGACCGTCAATATCAGTACCCTGTTGATGAACATTATTGCGCCGATCCTGGGATGGACCGAGCCATTCTCCATTGTCCAGATTTTATGGATCAATCTGATCATGGATACTTTGGCAGCCATGGCATTTGGCGGAGAGCCGATTCTCGACCGATACATGAATGAAAAACCGGCACTCAGAAAAGATAACATTTTAACAACTTATATTAAATCTGCAATCGGAACAAGCTCTGTATTTATCACACTTGGCTCCATCCTGATCCTGGAAAACATTGGTGGGATTACAGATTTTGTAACACCGGCAGGCTGCGCGGATCCGGAATTATATGAAAAAACATTTATGTTTGCTTTTTTCATTTATTCAATCATTTTTAACAGCTTAAATACCAGATCTGAGAGATTTAATGTATTTGAACACATTGAAGAGAACAAGAATTTTATCATTGTTATGGGTGTGATCTTTATACTTCAGACCATCATCATTGAGATTGGTGGTCAGGTATTCAGCACAACGACATTGAATGCAAAAGCATTATTTGTTTCCATGCTGTTAGCAGTGCTCATTATCCCGGTTGATATGGTAAGAAAAGCCATTGTTTCGAAAAAATGATCGCCTTTCATACCGATTTGGATAATACACTCATCTATTCCTATAAACATGACATCGGGCCGCGGAAGCGAAATGTGGAACTCTATCAGGGAAGAGAAATATCTTACATCACAGAGGAAACATATCATCTCCTGCAGCTCGTAAAAAATGAAATGCTCATTGTTCCAACGACCACTAGGACGTTGGAACAATATCAGCGCATTGATCTGGGAATCGGACCATTTCCATATGCATTGGTCTGCAACGGTGGTGTTCTTCTGATAAATGGTGTGCCGGATGAAGCATGGTATCAGGACTCCCTGCATCTGGTGTCGGATAGCAGGGAAGAAATGAACCTTGCCATGGAACTGTTAGAGCGGGAACCACGCAGAAAATTTGAACTCCGATACATTGAAAAGCTGTTTATCTTTACAAAATGCAATGATCCCGAAACAGTTGTAAATGATTTAAAAACATCTCTCGATACAAAATATGTAGATGTATTTTCCAACGGTGAAAAAGTATATGTAGTACCGCAAACCCTGAATAAAGGAATGGCAGTAGACCGACTCAGAGAAAAACTAAAACCAGAGTTCGTAATTGCAGCCGGAGACAGCACCTTTGATATCCCCATGCTATCGACCGCCGACCGCGGACTTGTCCCATCGGGATTCATACAAAAATATGAAATCCCGAAAACATCCGGAGCCCGGAAAAAAATAGATGAAATGACATCTAAAAAAATATTTTCCGATGTCCTATTAGAAAAAGTTCTAAAAATAAAAACGGAGTCTGTTGCAGCAGGTATTATTCATACAGGATAATACCACTTGCAACAGACTCCGTTTTTGGTATGTGAGGTAAAGTGCCAGCCACTAATCCATACTCACACTGATTCCGCCCTTCCTCTCCGAAGGCTGAATAATCACTGTAACCGGACAATTCCCATGCCACTCAAACTGGTAAGACTCCCCGGAAGCCTGTCCGATAAACGTTTTCCACGAAATATCAGCCGTCACCTGCGGATCACAATGTCCATTTCCAACCCAGCATACAACAGCGTCCGGATCAACAGAGATCGTATCCTGAGACATCACATTGCTTAAAACGATCGGGTTGCCGTCACAAAGCACAGCAACATATGCATCTTTTCCACGTGCAATCAGAGTGGAAGTTGCAAGACCTTTCTGGGAAAGCACACCGACACCGATAAAACGGACACTGTAATCACAATCCTGGGAGAAAGCGAGAATATTTTCGGATTCCACTGAGATAGTTTCCCCCTGCTCTAAGTGATAGACCACAACATGCTGACCATAATTTGCGTAATATGTAACAGAATCACCATTTAAAGTTACCTTCATAAGTGGGAGATTTTCTCCGGTCACTCTTCGTGCAAGCTGACCAAGCAGAGCCTGCCCGATATTATTCTGCGGTCCAAGCAAGACTTTTTCAAATTTGTAATTCTTTCCACCGGCATTTTCTCCGGCGATAAATGCACCTGCTTTTGTAAAGAGTACATCACTGCCAGTGCAGGTAACCTTTAAAGTAAGTTCGTTTACTGTTTCAAATGTTAACATAACAAATTTCCTCCAAAATATAATCCTTTGTTTAAATAACCTGAACGCCGTACAAACTGCACAGTCCTGCGAGATCTTTTGCCACGCCGTTTCCGATGGCATTAAATTTCCATGCGCCGTTATGCAGATACAGTTCACCGATCATCATGGATGTCACGTTCGTATAGTATTCATCCATTTTAAAGCTGACCAGCTCGGTGCCGGCAGGATCCATAATACGGATATACGCATCCTCAAGCATTCCGAAATTCAGATTTTTTTCAAATGCTTCATTGATCGTCAGCACAAATACGATTCTGGCAACGGATGGATCTAATCTGGTAAAATCCACGGAAATGATCTCGCGGTCTGCGCCGCCGTCAGCGTGGAAAACCGTGCTGTGATCCGGGCTTTCGGTCTGCCCGTAAAAGACAAACCAGGAATCACCGATCACTTTACCGGATGAGCCGAGCAAAAATGCGGATACATCCACATCACAGGCAGGATTTTTGACATTCCATCCAAGACATGCCTTTATGGAAGTGAGCTTCCCGGAATTCTCCAGCGGTGTTTTCTGACCTTTTTGCATCATATGTACCAGTGGAGGTAAAGGTTTTGACGCCGGTGTGGATGCGTTTGATACTGCCTGAGATGACGTGTGGTTGATCGAAGTGATGGTTCGTGTTGTTTTTGCCCCCTCAACTTTGCGTTCGTTGATGGAAAGAACGGTCTGTCTGGTGACGGGAGCAGAGGATCTCATTGGAATATCTACCATAATAAAAAACCCCTTATCGTTTAGTAAAATAATAGAATGTACGCTTCGCGGGCAATCTATTGTTATGAATTAATAAGTCTCTGGATTTCATTTTAAGTGATTCTGACAGAGGTGTCAAATTGCGAAATGTTGACATATAAGTCAACAAAAACATCGGTTGCAAAGGTTTCATCAAAAGGAAAAATCGTTGCAGTAGCGCCGGGAAGCTGTAAGATTTCCGTAAAATCACAAGGTGTAACCAGCAATATAACTGTTATTGTACTCCCGAATAAAGTAAAGACGGTAGCATCTGATTTTTCATCTGCAAACATTATACAGTTAAAGAAGGGAACAATGTATAAGTTCCGCGTTCGTGGATTTGTGAAATCAGGTTCTAAAAAATATTATGGCGAATTCGGAAAAACATATAAACTGAAGACAAATAAGTAATTATTGATCGAAAAACAGGAAATAGAAATCAAACATTTTATATGAGAAATAAGTTAGGGAGGCCGGATGGGCTTCCCTAATTTTTTTAATCGGATTTATTTGGAAATTATAGAAGATCCTTGTTATAATACAACAGGTAAGCAGAACAAACAGCTTCTATGGCATACAGGAATTTGAGATACAAATAATGGAATGTATGTTTGACAGATCATTTTATTATGATGAATAAAAATGCAGGAATGGAGAATATTTATGGCACAACATGAAAAATTTTATTTAAATGGTACCTGGCAGTTAAAAAAAGCGGATGAAACACTGCTCTGCCCGGTGGAGATTCCGGGTTCAGTACTTTCCGGGCTGACAGAACACGGTTTACTTGAAGATCCATTTTACCGGATGAATGAGTACCCGACAAGAGAGCTGCTGAAAAATGATTTTATTTTTTCAAGGGAATTTGAACTGAAAAAAGAAGAGGGAAGAGTGTATGCACTCTGCTGTGACGGAATCGACACGGTGGCAGATATTTTTATCAACGGCATGCTGATAAAGCATGTGGATAACATGCACCTTCGTTACCGGATTCTGTGCACAAATGTCCTGAAAAACGGGACAAACAATATCACAGTGAAAATCCATTCTGCAATCGCATATGTAAACGAACATGTGCCGGCAGCGGGAAAAGAGATTCATTACACGGCATGCGGTGCGATGGAAGGAAATCAGTATATCCGGAAAGCACATTCCATGTTTGGCTGGGACTGGGGTCCACAGTTACCGGATATGGGGATCTGGCGTGATATTTTTATTGACAGCTATGAGAAGGCAGAACTGTCTGATCTGCATATCAGACAGGAACACATAGATGGAAAAGTTTTTCTGTCGGCAGAAACAAAAGTGATGTTGCCGGAAAAGGCACAGGACGGTGAAATTGCGGAAGCTGAGTATCTGGTATTGCCACAGAGTGCGGAAAGTAATGCCCGGATATTGAAAGAAAGTGTGGGAAACAATGATTCGACACTGGCAGAGAATGCAGATAATCTTGAGGTAAAAATCACGCTGCAGACACCGGATGGAAAACAGATTTCTTTTTCGGATGGAAAATGTCTGGTTGAAGATCCGAAACTCTGGTGGCCGAACGGATACGGTGCACAGCCGCTGTATACGGTGCGTGCGGAACTTTTTCTGGGCGGAGAATTTCTGGATGCAAAAGAACTGCGCATTGGTCTGCGCACATTGACGGTCAGCCAGGAAAAGGATGCATGGGGCGAGGAATTTGCTTTTTGCATCAATGGGGTAAAGATTTTTGCAAAAGGTGCAGACTATATTCCGGAAGACTGTATTTATTCAAAAATTACTCCGGAGCGCATTTATGAGTTGTTAGATACGGCAGTGGCATGTCATTTTAACTGCATCCGCATCTGGGGCGGCGGTTATTATCCGGCGGATGTTTTCTATGATTACTGTGATGAACATGGTCTGATCGTATGGCAGGATTTTATGTATGCCTGCAATGTCTATGAGCTGACGGAGAAACTGCGGGAGAGCATTATAGAAGAAACGAAGGATAATGCGGGAAGGTTGAGACATCATGCAAGTCTTGGACTCTGGTGCGGTAACAATGAGATGGAATCAGCATGGGACCACTGGGGCGGTTTTAATGATCATTCGGATACGTTAAAACAGGATTACCTGACCATGTTTGAAAAACTGATCCCGGAAGCCTTAAAGAGCGAGGATGATGTGACGTTTTACTGGCCGTCGTCTCCGTCATCCGGCGGTAATTTTAAAGACCCGGACAGTGATGATGTCGGGGATCGTCATTACTGGGATGTATGGCATGGAGAAAAGCCGTTTTCCGACTATGAAAATTACTATTTCAGATTCTGTTCGGAATTTGGATTCCAGTCGTTTCCATGCAAAAAGACGATCGACACATTTACCCTGCCTAAGGATCGCAATATCTTTTCAGAAGTTATGGAAAGTCATCAGAAAAACGGTTCTGCAAATGCGAAGATCCTGCATTACATTGCGGAGAACTTTTTATATCCAAAAGATTTTGAGAGTCTGATCTATATCAGCCAGGTGCTGCAGGCGATCGCAATCAAGAGCGGTGTGGAGCACTGGCGCAGAAACAGGGGACGCTGCATGGGTGCAATTTACTGGCAGTTGAACGATAACTGGCCGGTCGCATCCTGGGCAAGTATCGATTACTTTGGAAGATGGAAAGCGCTGCAGTATTTTTCGAGACATTTTTATGCGGTTGTGCTCGGCAGTTTAAAGGTATCTGCGGATGCTGTTTATACGCCTTATCTGCAAAATGAGACGATGCAGGAGGTGTCGTCTGATGTCACGGTTTTTGTGAAAAATATGCGTGGGGAAGTGCTGTTTGAAACTTCACAGCGCACAGAGTGTGCACCATTGTCCGTGGAAGCCATGGAACCGGTATCTTTGAAAGAAGTGATAGAGGGCAGAGAAAGCGAGGTCTTTGTGGAGGCGGTATTTACACATTCTGATGGAACTGTGAGCCGCCAGGTGGAAATGCCAAAACCGTATAAACATATGCAGATCGAAAAAGCAGAGATCACGTTCGATGCAAAAAGAGAGGGAAATCTGTTGACACTGCAGTTAAAATCAGATGTTCCGGCATTTTTTGTCTCGGTGGAGAGCGATGTGGATCTGGTCTGGTCGGATAATTTTATGCATCTGACCGGAAAGGAACCTTATGAGATTACGGCTATTCTGCCGGAGTGCGTGGAAGGCATGCCTAAGATCTGGGTACGGTCACTGTGCGATTCGTGGGTTACGGATTATTCGCAAGCTTGACACCTGTTGTCAGGCTGTGAGCCAGAAACTAAAGTATGTGAGGTTACAGAAGAATCACTCCAAAACAGAATGACTTTACACCACCCGATACAAGTGCTATCATAAAAATAGTTAGAAACAACTAACAAATGAGAAGCATTTTAAAGAAGGTGGAATCCTATGAAAGTATATTGTTTTGGTGAGAAAGAAAAACCGGTTATTTTTCTTTTCCCCGGGACCTGTTGTCACTGGAAGGGCAATTTTGGAAAAGTAATAGAGCCGTTGGAAGAATATTTTAGGGTGGCATGCGTTTCCTATGACGGGTTTGATGAGACGGAACAGACAGAGTTTCCGACGATGACGGAGGAAACGGAAAAAATTGAACAGTATATAAAGAAAGAATTTGGCGGACATATCTGTGCCGCATATGGCTGTTCACTGGGCGGTTCTTTTGTCGGACTGCTTGCAGCACGCGGAAATATCCACATGGAGTATGGTATTTTAGGTGGTTCCGATTTAGACCAGTCGGGAAAGTTTTTGGCAAAGCTGATGACGAAACTGATGATGCCGGTTTTTTATCCGTTTATCGCGAATGGTGAGATGAAAATTCCTTTCATGAAAAAGAAAATGGACAAGATGCTGGCGGAGGACAATGGCTATATCAGAGCGTTTATGGATATGATAAAGACGCCGGATGTCGATATGAGCCATATTACAAAAAGAAGCGTCGAAAATCAGTTTTACTCAGACCTCATTACACCGCTGCCGGATCAGATCGACCCGTCCGGAACGCAGATACATATTTTATATGCCCTTAAAATGGGTGAAAAATATCGTGCGCGTTACAAAAAACATTTTGCAAGACCGATCCTGCATGAACTGGATCTGCAGCACGAAGAACTGCTTGCGGTTTATCCGGATGATTGGGTAAAAGTGATCGCGGAGATCTGTAACAGAAAACAGGGAGATTGTGCGGCAAGATTTAAAATTAAGGGAAGCTGATGAAGTGGGGAAAGTTGAATCATCAGAGAAAACAAGAAGAGAAAGTGAGAAAGAGTCTCAATTTTTCTTCTTGTTTTTTAAATTGATGTTCGGTATACTGAATGATAGTTAGACAAAACTAACAATAGTGTAAATCATGCAGACTCCGGAACCGGAAAGTTGCTACCTTTCCTGCTCCGGTGGGATTGTCTGCAAACGAAGAAAAAGGAGACAGCGGGAATGAATTATTTAGAGATTGAAAAAGTAATTGGAAGGGAGATTTTAGACTCCAGAGGTAATCCTACCGTGGAAGCTGAAGTATATTTAGTGGACGGTACCATTGGAAGGGGAATGGCACCAAGCGGTGCGTCGACCGGAGAATTTGAGGCATTAGAGCTTCGCGACGGCGATAAGTCAAGATATCTTGGCAAAGGTGTTACCAAGGCAGTTGAAAATATTAATACAATGATCAACGATGCGATCGTCGGAATGGATGCCAGCGACATTTATGCAGTGGATGCAGCGATGATCGCAGCGGACGGAACAAAGGATAAATCAAAACTGGGAGCAAATGCGATCTTAGCAGTGTCGATTGCAGCGGCACGCGCAGCTTCCATCTCACTGGATATTCCGCTTTACCGTTTCTTAGGCGGCATCTTGGGCAACCGTCTGCCGGTTCCGATGATGAATATTTTAAATGGTGGTGCTCATGCGGCAAACACAGTAGATGTGCAGGAGTTCATGATCATGCCGGTCGGTGCACCGAGTTTTAAAGAGGCACTCCGCTGGTGTGCAGAGGTGTTCCATGCGCTTGCAGCTCTGTTAAAGAGCAAGGGACTTGCAACCTCTGTTGGTGATGAGGGTGGTTTTGCACCGGATCTTGCATCCGATGAAGAAGCAATCCAGTACATATTAGATGCTGTGAAAAACGCAGGATATGAGCCGGGCAGAGATTTCCGGATCGCCATGGATGCAGCTTCCTCTGAGTGGAAGAGCGAAAAAGGAAAAGGATTCTACAAACTTCCGAAGGCAGGCACCGAGTTTACTTACGCAGAGCTGATCGAACACTGGAAGAAACTGGTTGAAAAATACCCGATCATTTCCATCGAGGATGCACTTGACGAGGAAGACTGGGAAGGCTGGAAACTTCTGACCAAAGAACTTGGTGATAAGGTACAGCTTGTCGGAGACGATTTGTTTGTAACCAATACGGAGCGCCTGAAAAAAGGTATCGACAACGGCTGCGGCAATGCCATTCTGATCAAGTTAAATCAGATTGGTTCCGTATCCGAGACTTTAGAGGCAATCAAGATGGCTCACAAAGCAGGTTATACGGCAATTTCTTCCCACCGTTCCGGCGAGACGGAAGACACCACGATTGCAGATCTTGCAGTGGCATTAAATACCTGCCAGATCAAGACCGGTGCACCGAGCAGAACTGAGCGTGTTGCAAAATACAACCAGCTTCTCCGCATAGAGGAAGAACTTGGAAATGCAGCAGTGTATCCGGGAATGGGTGCATTTAATGTAAAATAAGGAATTTACGCACATTATAGTTTATTTTCTCCTCTATCTCATGGAAAGAACGCGAAAGGTCAGGGATGGCTTTTGGCGTTCTTTTTATGCAGGCAGGGCTGACCGGGGACATTGTGCAAAAAATCTCGGACGAAAAGGGTGATCCGGTGTGGATGCGTGAGTTCCGGATGAAATCACTGCAGATTTACAGACAGATGCAGATCCCGGACTGGGGACCGCCGATCGACGGGCTGGACTCCATGATCGTCAGCGGATTTGCGGATGATGTATCGAAGGAACTGCGGATTTTTTAGAAACATTTTATTTGCAAAATAATCCCTGACGGTCTACACTTGCTATAGCAACAATACACAATACCGAACAACAAAGATACAGAAACGGTAAAGTTCCGCAGACAGGCCCGCCAACAAAACCTTATCGTTTCTACACCCCACAAGAGAGGACACCACCAATGCCATCATTCGTAACATTTTCCAACGTCGGCAAAATCTACCACACCGGCGAACTCGACATCACCGCCCTCCATGACGTCAATTTTGAGATCGAAAAAGGAGAATTCTGCGTCATCGTCGGTGCATCCGGTGCCGGCAAAACGACGATTTTAAATATATTAGGAGGAATGGATACCTTAACCAACGGACAGGTATTCTTAGACGGACAGGAAATCTCAAACTATGACAAAAAACAGCTCACCTCATACCGGCGTTTCGACATCGGATTTGTGTTCCAGTTTTACAATCTCGTGCAGAACCTGACAGCACTTGAAAATGTAGAGCTTGCGGCGCAGATCTGTAAAGATCCGCTTCCGGCGCCGACAGTGCTTGAGGAAGTCGGGTTGAAAGACCGTCTGTCAAATTTCCCGGCACAGCTTTCCGGTGGAGAACAGCAGCGTGTCGCGATCGCGCGTGCGCTTGCAAAAAACCCGAAACTTCTGCTCTGCGATGAGCCAACCGGAGCTCTCGATTATAATACCGGAAAAGCGGTTTTAAAATTATTGCAGGACACCTGCCGCGAAAATGGAAAAACAGTCGTGGTCATCACGCATAACCAGGCACTTACAGCGATGGCGGACCGCATCATCACGGTAAAGAGCGGCACAGTCGTTTCCATGGAAAAAAATGAACACATTGTAGACATTGCAGATATAGAGTGGTAGACGGTTATGAGATCAATGATTTGGAAATCAACATTCAGGGAAATAAAGGAAAGTCTCGGCCGTTTTCTCGCTATCCTGGCGATCGTTGCATTGGGTGTCGGATTTTTTGCAGGACTGAAGGTCACACAGCCTGCCATGTTAAAAACGGCGCAGCGTTATTTTGATAAGACAGCTCTTTACGACTACCGCCTGATCTCCACGGTCGGTTTTTCTGAGGATGAAGTAGAGACCATAAAAAAACAAAAAGATGTAAAAGCGGCAGAGGGAGCAGTCACGTTTGACATTGTCTGTGAGAGCGGCGGCAAAGAGCGCGTGCTAAAAATGCACAGCATCACAGAGGATGTTAACCGGCTGGTGCTTGTGGACGGCGAATTGCCGGAAAATGCAGGGGAGTGCGTGGTGGACTCTAATCTTTACGGCGCATCCATGATTGGAAAAACGATCAAATTGTCCGACGGCAATGACGAGGACGATCTGGAACATTTTTCAAACCGCGAGTATAAGATCACCGGAATCGTGCAGTCTCCTCTGTATTCGCAGTTTGAGCGCGGAAGTACGTCGCTTGGCAACGGCAGGGTGAGCGGATTTGTCTATCTTTTGCCGGAAGGATTTGCAGACGATTATTATACGGAAGTTTATGTGAAATTTGCCTGCGATTTTCCTTTGTACAGTGAAGAATATGATGCTTACATAGAACAAAAACAGGATGCGTGGGAAGCACTGACGGAGGATCTTGCAGCAGAGCGTTATCAGACAGTGCGTTCGGAGGCAGAGACAAAACTTGCAGATGGAAAAAAACAGCTTGCAGAGAAAAAAGAGGAGACAAAGAGCCAGCTTGATGATGCAAAAAAACAATTAGAAGATGCAAAAAGCCAGATCGAAGACGGCGAAAAGCAGCTTGCAGATGCAAAGAAAAAATTGGAATATGCCCCGGATGAATTAGAAAAAAAAGAGGCAGAACTGACGGAAGCAGAAAAGGCGATTCAGGAGAAAGAGACACAGTTAGATCAGGCGGAAGTTGCACTTGGAATCGGTTATGCGCAGGGAGTCGGACAGATCCAGAAAGCATTGAACGGAATTTCTGAGGGGCTTTTTTCCGAAAATGGAGATCAGGGAAATGGTGCGGCAGGCAGTTTTTCTTCGGGAGATGCATTAGCGGATGCAGGATCACAGATTGCAGATGCAAAGGCACAGATTGCAGACGGAAGAGCGCAGATCGCGGAAGCCCAAAAGCAGATCGAGAGCGGAAAGAGCGCCATTGCAAAAGCGAAAAAACAGTTGGAAGAGTCCAAAACACAGATAGCAGAAAAGGAAGCAGAATTATCCGATGCGAAAACGCAGTATGAAGATGGGAAAAAGGAATATGAGGACGGACTTTCAACTTACAATGAGGAAATAGAAAAAGCGGAGAAAAAGATCAGTGATGGCGAGAAAACTTTAAAGGAATTAAAAGATCCTGATACCTATGTGCTCGGACGCGATACCAATGTTGGGTATGTCTGCTTTGAGAGCGATTCCGGTATCGTGGACGGAGTTGCCGATGTATTTCCGATCTTCTTCTTTCTGGTAGCGGCACTTGTGTGTGTGACGACGATGAACCGTATGGTGGAGGAACAGCGGACACAGATCGGTGTGTTAAAGGCACTCGGCTACAGTGAACATACCATTATGGCAAAATATATGTTTTATTCCGGCTCCGCGGCGCTGACCGGATGTGTGGCCGGATTTGCACTTGGGACATTTTTATTCCCGAAAGTGATCTGGTATGCATACGGCATGCTCTATAAGATGGATTCCCTGGTTTATGTGTTTGACTGGAAATTAGCAGTCATTTCCGTGATCGTATCACTGCTTTGTTCTATCGGTACAACCTTTGTGTCTGTCCGCCGCGAACTGACGGAGGTTGCGGCAGAGCTGATGCGTCCGAAAACACCGAAAGCCGGGAAACGTGTATTCCTTGAATATATACCGTTTGTATGGAAGAGGCTTAAATTTTTGCAGAAGGTTTCCATGCGGAATATTTTCCGGTATAAAAAGCGGTTTTTCATGATGGTCGCAGGCATCAGCGGATGCAGCGCACTTTTGGTGACCGGATTTGGGGTGAGGGATTCTGTGACGGGAATTGTGACGCAGCAGTATACGCAGATCCAGACCTATGATATCGGTGTGACTTATTCATCGTCCGTCACACCGGAGCAAAAAAGTGAACTGGAAAGCAAAGAACAGGACGGTGTGGAAAAATCTGTGTTTGTGGCAGAAAAGAGCATGGATTTAGTTGGCAGTGAAAAGACAAAATCCGTCAGCCTTATCATTGCAGATCCGGATTCGGATATGACGCCGTTTGTCAATTTGCATACGGAAAAAGGAGTACCGATCACATTCCCGAAAAAGGGAGAGGCGGTTATTTCCGCAAAAGTGGCAGATGAACTTGGGATAAAGACCGGAGATACCGTGACACTGCAGGATTCCGACATGAAAACCATATCCGTGACGGTAAGCGGGCTGTGTGAAAATTTTGTATATAATTATGTCTATTTGTCTGCGGATACCTATGAAGAACAGATGAAAACGGAACCGGAATACAAAAACGCATTTGTGTGTGTTTCTGAGGGCACAGATGCACATCTGCTTGGAACATCCCTGATGGCAATGTCGGATGTGGCAGCGGTCAATATTTCACAGGATGACATGGAACGTTTTTCAAGCATGATGGGCAGTATGGATCTGATCGTTGTGGTCATTATTTTGTGTGCAGCGGGACTTGCTTTTATCGTTTTATATAACCTGACAAATATTAATATTACGGAGCGTGTGTGCGAGATCGCAACGATCGAGGTGCTCGGGTTTTACGAAAATGAGACAGCCGCATATGTGTTCCGGGAAAATACGATCCTGACATTTCTCGGCGCACTTGCAGGGCTTGTGCTCGGTGTATTTTTGCACCGGTTTGTCATGAGCCAGATTGTCGTGGATATGGTGGCCTTTGATGTACATGTAAAACC
>ENA-ORKV01000999-ORKV01000999.1-human-gut-metagenome-genome-assembly--contig:-NODE-999-length-25439-cov-3.092067_pt1 | contig 25439 bp, 22 predicted proteins | sample MGYA00243058_ERZ508805 | MGnify/ENA primary metagenome ERZ508805 (study PRJEB26277, sample SAMN04329770) | human gut metagenome | biome: human-associated habitat | host: Homo sapiens | place: USA... | reverse complement strand
AAAATGCAATAATGTTCAAAATATAAAATGTCCTGATTTCTTATATAAAGGTTTTACGATTAATAATGTTAGTATTGATAGTATAAAACAACTGATAGAAAAGTATAAAAATGATAATGTGGTTGTTGAATTAATGACACATCCAGGTCTTATAGATGAATACACTAAAACAGTAACTAGTTATTTAAATAGAGAGAAAGAATTGTTAGTATTAAAAGAAAGTAAAGAATTAGGGTTGTTTGAAGAAATTGATTTAGTAAGTTTTCAACAGCTTTAAACATATTGTTAAAAAAAATAGAAAGTGAAGACAGCTGATGTCTTTTTTCATATATAGTGCTAAATTAATTTTAATTTTAGTCTTTCTTTGCTATAATATAGTAGAAATGTGGTGATTAAACTTGAATATATATAATTTAACAAAAGAAGAGATGATTAGTTATGTTCTAGATAAAGGATATAAGAAGTTCTATGGAGAAGAACTATTTACTTGGTTATATCAAAAAAGAGTTACTAAATTAGATGATATGACTAATCTAAAAAAAGAATTTAGAGAAATGATAAGTGAAGACTTTGTCTTTGGAACGGTTAAACTAACGGTAGTAGAAAAAGATAAAGATGTAGAAAAATACTTATTTACCTTAAAAGATAATGAACATATAGAAGCAGTATTAATGAAACATGATTATGGTCTATCCTTATGTATTTCTTCCCAAGTAGGGTGTAATATGGGATGTAAGTTTTGTGAGTCTGGTAGAAGAAAGAAACAGAGAAACTTAACCACTGGAGAGATGGTAGAACAAATACTTTTAATAGAAGATAACTGTGGTATGCGAATTAGTCATGTAGTAGTAATGGGAATCGGAGAACCATTTGATAACTATGATAACCTATGCAACATGATAAAAATTATTAATGACCCGAAAGGACTTGCTATTGGAGCTCGTCATATAACAGTATCTACTTGTGGTATAGTACCTAAGATTAAAGAATTTGCTGACTTTCCTTATCAAGTGAATCTTGCTATATCTCTTCATGCTCCAAACGATAAACTAAGAAAAGAAATAATGCCAATTGCAAAAGCATATTCTCTTAGTGAACTAATGGATGCTCTTAACTACTATATTAAAAAGACTAATAGAAGAGTAACTTTTGAATATATATTATTAAAAGATGTAAATGATAGTGAAGAAAATGCTAAAGAATTAGTTAACCTAATAAAAGGAATGAATGCTTATGTTAATTTAATACCATATAATGCGACAGAACATTTACAGTTTAGTAGATCAAATACTCTAGTACTGAAGAGAGAAATGAAGTACATATACTTAAGAAGAATAATATTTGTGTTACCATAAGACGGGAGTTTGGTTCAAAAATAAGTGCCGCTTGTGGGCAACTAAGAAGCAAGAAGGAGGAAGTATGAAGACATTTTGTTTAACAGATCCTGGTAAAGTAAGAGATCATAACGAAGATAGTGTTTTAATAATAAATAAAAAGTCAAGAGATGTTTTGTTAGCGATAGCTGATGGAATGGGGGGCCATTCGGCTGGAGAAGTAGCTAGTAATATTGCTATTAGTTACTTAGGTAATCATTTCCAAGAAAGCTTTGAACATAAAGATAAGCTAGAAGCTGCTTCTTGGCTAAGAGATAGTGTGGATTCCATTAATAGATTGATTTTTGAACATGAAAAAACTCATCCAGAGAGTAAAGGAATGGGAACTACCTTAGTAGCAGCGATAGTAACAAAAGATTATATTTTATTTGGTAATATAGGAGATTCCTCAGGATTTGTTATGAAAGAGGGAAAACTTCATAAAGTAACATATGACCATACCTTAGTAAACTTATTAGTATCCGCTGGAGAATTAACCGAAGAAGAAGCGAAAGATCATCCTAAGAAAAACGTATTAATGAAAGCACTTGGTGCGGTTAATCCTGCTGAAATTGATATATTTGATGTAGAAAAAGATGTAAGAAGTATACTTTTATGTAGTGATGGACTTACAAGTATGCTTAATAATGAACAAATAGAAAATGTATTAAATCTTAATCTTACTATAGAAGAAAAAGTTACTAGACTTATAAGAAAAAGTAATAATAGGGGTGGCGTTGACAACATTTCAATCGCATATTTAGAGAAAGAAAGTGGTGAAGTATAATGATAGTTAAAGGGGAAAAAATTAATGATCGTTATGAAATTATAAGATCAATTGGTGAAGGTGGAATGGCCAATGTTTATCTTGGCTATGATACGATACTAGATAGAAATGTAGCGATAAAAGTGTTACGTGGAGATTTATCTAATGATGAGAAATTTGTAAGAAGATTTCAAAGAGAAGCTTTATCAGCGTCTTCACTTGCACATCCTAATATAGTTGAAGTATATGATGTTGGTGAGGATAACGGACTTTATTATATAGTTATGGAATATATCGAAGGTAAGACATTAAAACAATTGTTGAAGAAGAGAGGGACTCTTACTTTATCTGAGGCAATTGATATTATGTTACAACTTACAGATGGTATGGCTCATGCACATGATTCTTATATTATTCATAGAGATTTGAAACCACAAAATATTATGATTAAAGATGATGGTCAAATCAAAATAACAGATTTTGGTATTGCGATGGCACTTAATTCAACTCAGCTTACACAAACTAATTCTGTTATGGGTAGTGTTCATTATTTACCACCGGAACAAGCTTCTGGAAAAGGATGTACAATTAAAAGTGATATTTATTCAATGGGTATTATTTTCTATGAACTTTTAAGTGGTAGTTTACCTTTTAAAGGTGACAATGCAGTTGAGATAGCTCTTAAACATATGAGAGATCCTCTTCCTAGTTTGAGGGAAGAAAATCCTGCAATACCGCAAAGTATTGAGAATATTATCCGTAAGGCAACAGCTAAAAATCCAAAGAACAGATATGATGATGCAAGAAGTATGCATGAAGATTTACTTACAGCACTTGATGATGACCGAATCAATGAGCCGGTTTATCAATATAAATATCCTGAGCATGAAGTTGAAAATACGAAACGTATTAAAAAACTTGAAAATATGGATGAGACTAAAGACAATTCTAAGGATGAAAAAGATGATACCGAGGAAGTTGCTAAAAAGATTGAGGATGAAGATATAATTGAAAAAAAGAGTAATAAAATTATTATTATTTTAGCAATAATATTTGGAGTATTGGCTTTAGCTTTGGTTACTGTTTTCTTTATCGTTCCATTTTTTGCTAATGATAAGCCAGTTTCTGTTCCAGATTGTGAAGGCGATAAAATAAGTACTTGTGAAAAAAAGTTACAGGCACTTGGTTTAGATGTTAATACTAAAATTAAGACAGAGTCTTCTACTAAAGTTGATAAAAATAGAGTTACAAGAACTGATCCTGAAGAAGGTAGAAGTGTTAAACCTGGAACAGTAGTTACTATTTATAAATCAACAGGAGAAGAAGTATATAAAATAGAAGATTATACTGGTAAGAACTATATTGAAGTTCAAACTATTCTAGAAACTAAATATAACTTAGATGTTACAATAGAGAAAAAAGAAGTAGCAGATAAGGATAAGGAATATGATGAGCAAGAGATTATTGGACAATCTTTAGCAGCTGGATCTGAAGTTAAAAAGGGTGATTCTATTACTTTATATATTCCAGATATAATGGAGACCTTTCCAGATATGAAAAGTGAGGGTTGGTCAATAGAAGATGTAGAGGCATTTTGTAATAAATATGAATTAAATCTTACTAAAGTTGAAGAAGAAACAACTATTTATACTCCAGGAAAGGTTATTAATCAGTCTAGAACTCCTGGCAGTCCAATATATAAGGGAACATCTTTAAAAGTAACAATTGCAAAGGCACCTACGACAACTCCTTCAAATGATAAAGATAAAGATAAGGACAAAGATAAGGAAAGTAGTAGTGGAGATAATACTAATAGTTAAGTAGAGAGGTATATATGCAAGGACAAATAATTAAAATAGTTAGTGATTTACATTATGTTAGTTGTAATGGAGAAGTCTATCCTTGTAAATGTAGAGGAATATTTAGAAAAGAGCATATTACACCAGTTGTTGGTGATTATGTTCTTTTCAGTATAGAAAAAAAATTAATTGAAGAAATATTACCAAGAAAGAATGAGTTTGAAAGACCAAAAGTTAGTAATATTGATCAAGCCTTTATAGTTACGAGTTTAGTTAATCCTGATTTTTCATTAAATTTGCTTGATAAATTATTAATACTTATGAAATTACATAATGTTGATGCAATTATTTGTATTACTAAAAAAGATTTAGTTGATGAAGATAAGTATCAGGAAGTTAACTCTTTATTGGATTATTATAGAGGTCTTGGATATAAAGTTGTTTCTAATCAGGAACTTGATAAGGTAAAAAAACTTATTCAGAATAAAACTAGTGTTTTTACTGGTCAAACTGGTGCTGGGAAAAGTACTTTACTTAATAAACTTAATCCAAATTGGAATTTAGAAACTGGAGAGGTATCTTTAGCACTTGGACGTGGTAGACACACGACAAGAGTAGTAGAATTATTTCAAATATTTGGTGGAAAGGTTATGGATACTCCTGGCTTTTCTGCACTGGATTTTGATAAGTATAGTAAAGAAGAGATTAGAGATGCTTTTATAGAGTTTCACAATTATCCTTGTCCATTTAAAGACTGTATGCATACAAAAGAAAAAGAATGTGTGGTGAAAAAGGCAGTTTTAGCGAATGATATATTAGATAGTAGATATAAAAATTATTTAAGTTTTATTAAGGAGGATAAATAGTGAAAGTAAGTGTGTCATTTTTAAGTTGTAAAGATTTAGTTAGAGATTTGGTTAAATTAAATGAGACTGATGTTGATTATATTCATGTTGATATAATGGATGGGAAATTTGTTAAAAATAAAACGATGCCATTTAGTGAAATGAAAAATATTTATAAATATACGTCTAAGAGATTAGATGTTCATTTGATGGTTGATGATCCGAGTAAATATATTCCATTATATGCTGAGCTTAATACAGAATATATAACTTTTCATGTCGAAGTAAATCAAAATATAGAAGAGTGTTTAAAACTTATCCATAGTTATTCAATTAAGGCAGGTTTAGCTATTAAGCCAGAAACACGTGTGAGTGAATTGGTTCCATATTTACCGTATATAGACTTAGTTTTAGTTATGAGTGTTGAACCTGGAAAGGGTGGACAAGAATTCATTGAAGAAACTACTGATAAAATAAAAGAGGTTAGGGCTTTACTTGATTCATATAATTCTAGAGCTGTTATAAACGTAGATGGTGGAGTAAATGATAAAACTAAGGATTTATGTATGGGTGTTGATATAATTACTTCTGGTAGTTATATAGTAAGAAGTGATGACTTTCAAGAGAAAGTTACTAGTTTAAGATAAAATTATATGTTATAATTAGTTAAGAATAGGAGGATGGTTAGTGATGAATAATAATGTTAATCCTAATAATAATGATAATAATTTAGAACAAAATACTACAACTAACGTTCCTACAAATAATATAGGTACTATTCCTAATCAAAATGTTTCTAGTACTGTTGAGAAAGATACTTCTTCTTCATCGCTTAATGATGTTAATAACTCAAAGCGTGAAGATCAACGATTTAAATTGTTTAAACAGCAAGAAGAAAATACTACATCAACAGTTATTATGTCTAAGAAAATGTCTGAGGAATTAGAGGCTAAAAAAAGAAAAGAAAGAGAAGAAAGTGAAAAATATGAGCCAGTTCCAGTTAGTAAGGGTAAATATATGCTTATGATTGTATTCTTTATATTTATGTTTGCTTTGGTTTATTTTTTACCTAATATAACTAATTTTGTATCAATTAAAAAAGCTGAAAAAGAACAGAAGGATGCTCCTATTATAACTACTGGTCTTTTAACTTGTAAGTTAGATAAATCTACTGATAGATTTAATATTAACTATACGGCTCAATTTAATTTTTCTGATAGTAAATTAAATAAACTTACCTATGTTACTTCTACTAGAGGTGATGCTGTTTTAGATAGTGATTCACTAGATGATTTGATGAATAAATGTAGATTGTTACAGGATCAAGTTAATTCTTTGGATGGAATTAAAGTTAATTGTAGTCAATCTGATAGTGTTGTTGTGGAAACGCAAAGTTTTACTTATGCTTCAATTAATGAAGATACAGTTACTTCAGCTTATATAGAAGCTGGTGGTGTTTATCCAGAATTTAAGAATGAACAAAATATAGATACAATTGAAAAAAATATGAATGCATCTGGATATACATGTGAGAGAACTGAGTAATTGCCAATATATGTAAAGTATTGTAAACTTCTTATAGATATGATATTGTTATATCTACAGGGAGTTTTTTTATGAAAATTTATAAATGCGTAATTAGTTATTTAATAATTACATTGATTGTTTTTAGTATATATATGTTAAATATTAATGATAAAATAGACACAGATATAGAGTATGTATATGCAAGTAGTGAAATAATTGATAAAGATAATGTAATTAAAGATGATAATATAAATATAGATGTAAATGTAGATACAAATACAAATGATGATAAATTGGAAGTACAAGTGGGTAAATTATCTAGATATGGTTCAGACTGTTATTTGTGTTCTGGGTATTTAGCATATGGTATTTATGTTGGTAATGGCGATATTTATTATAATGATAGTTATTATGGTAATGTTAGAATACTTGCTGGAGATAATTCTTATCCATTTGGTACAATAGTTAGAATTAGTTATGATGATTATACATTTTTAGGAATAGTTTTAGATAGAGGAGGCTCTATTGGCTTTGGTAAAAATGCTTTGTTTGATTTGCTTTATCCTTCAGAATATTTAGCTAATATTGATGGAGTAAATTATAATACAAAATTTGAAATTCTTAGATATGGTTTTTAGTATTGATTAACAATTGAATTTATTGTAATATTGAAGTGAATTAGTAATTTACTTCTTTTATCTTGAAGAAAAATAAGTTTCGTATTATAATAAACGGCAATTGGAAAGGGTATGCGGTTGGCATATATGGTGATATTGTATCTATGTATAAGATTAGTATAGATGAGTATTATAAGAGTTTATTAGCTGGTAAAGATACTAGTATTCCGGATGTTAAAAGTTGGAAATTGATTAAAGATAGAAATAGTTCTAGACTTGATAATGTTGCTTTGTCAGAGGATGAGCATAAAATGTCGTATGGTGAAATGTTTGAAGCTTGGGATGATACAGCTAGGGCTTTTTCAGCGTTAGGCATATCTAGAAACAACAATTCTAGAGCATTAGTATTAATGCCTAATGTTGCAGAAACTGCTATTATTGATTATGCTTTAGATATGACTGGTGCTGTTTGCGATTTTATTGATCCTACGACGGGTTCTGAAAAAATTGAGAGATATATTAATGATGAAAAAATCACAGACATAATTTCTTTGGATTTGCTATATGCACAGAGTTTAAAGAAAGCTTCTTCAAGATTAAAGGATGAATTTAAAGTTAGAAATATAGTTTTATATCATTCTCCTTTTATGAATTCACAAATGCCAAAGAAAATCCAGAAAATCGGAAAAATTGTTTATCATTTTAATAGATTTGATGGAAATGTTGTTAGAATTGGTGATGCTTTAAGAAATAGTAAATATCAACAAATTGATTATGATACTATGACTCCTTCTGATTTATCATTAATCACTCATACTTCTGGAACTACTACTGGTATGGGTAAACCAATACCAATAACTGATTTTAATAGAAATGCATTGATAAAGCAGCATGATTTGGCTGATATAGTTTTTGAACCTGGTCAAAAGATATTACATTTTATTCCGTATTTTGCAGCTTATGGTTCTGTTAATACAGTGCATTTAGGCTTTAGTCAAGGAATGGAATTAGTACAATTACCTCTATTTCAACCGGAAAGTTTTGGAAAATATTTGTTAGCTTATAAGCCTGCTATTGTTATGGCGAATCATCCTGCTTGGGTTTCAATGTTAAAAGATCCAACTCTTGAGGGAGCTGACTTGTCTTTTTTAAAACAAGCAGTAAGTGGTGGAACTCCAACTGTTACTGGCGATGAAGAATTGATCAATGACTTTTTCAAAAAACATGGGGCTGATATAGTTTTAAAGAAAGGGCATGGTTTATCTCAGCTTTGTGGTTGTGGAACTTTTACGTTGGATGGTTACAACCATGTAGGTGGAATGGGAGTACCTCTTCCTTTGACAACATATTTGATTAGAGATCCGAAATCAAAACAAATTATTGTTGAAGATGGTAATTCTATTGAGGGTGAAGCTATGGTTTCCAGTCCTAATTTAACTTCTGGTATATTAGATGGTAATATTGTTGTTCAAACTGAAATTATTGACGGTGTTCGTTATTTACCAACAAAAGATGTTGTAAGGAAACTTCCAGATGGAAGTTTAGAATTTGTTGAACGTATGGACAGAATGTTTAATAGAAAAGATGCTTATAATATATATCCTGCTAATATTGAAAGTTTGATTTCTAGCTTTACTGAAGTTGATGACTGTATTATTGTTCCAAGTTATGATGAGAAACAAGGTGGAAATGTTCCAAGAGCATATGTTAAATTAGGAGAAAAGTTTAGAAATATCGATTTAGAAGATTTTATAACTCGTCATGTAAAAGATTACTTTATTGATGGAAAGGCTAATGATTTTTATCAGGCTAATTTTAGGGATATACCTGAGATTTGGACTTTTGTTGATGATATACCAAAAAATACAATGGGTAAACATGATTTTCATAAAATAATGGAAAATGGTATTCCTGGTGTCTCTATCAATTTACAAATTGAATCTGATAATATGGGCGTTAAAAATTTTGAAATAGTGTATCCTGAATCTTCTGGAAAAAAATTAATAAAATAATATATATGAGAGAACATTTTGTGTTCTCCTTATTATTGCTGGAAAACAGCATTGGTGTTATAATTTATAATAGGGTGATGCTATGTGGATTCTATGATTTTCCTTAATATTTCTGGATTATTATATACAATATTAATCTGCTTTTGTTTCTTCTTGAAAAAGAAAATAAAAAGTAGAGAAAATACTATATATGGATATTTGATAATTGTTACTATACTGGAATCTGTAACAGGAATTGCTTCTTATTTATGCTTAAAAGGAAATACTTTATCTATTATAAATGTTTTGATTGGTAAAATTTATCTAATTTCTATGATTTCGTGGACTGCATTATTTACGGTTTATGTTATTTGTATTTCGAAAAAACTTGTGGAAAATAAGAAAAATAAATTTTCTAAGACTATATTAGTACTAAATTTGTTTTTTTCATTTATAATTTTATTTTCTAATTTAAAGTTTAAAACTTTAGAAACTGGTGGTCTTTATAGTTATGGCATAGGTGTTTATGCAAGTTATTTGATATCGACGGTTTATATTATAGTAATGGTTATTTCAGCATTTTCTAATTTGAAAAATTTTAGTAAAAAATATATTCCTTTATGGTTTTTTATAATCTTTGGCACAGTTGTAATGATTATTCAGATGTTTGTTCCAGAATTATTTTTAATTGTTCCATTTGAATTTTTTATAACATCAATTATGTATCACACTATCGAAAATCCAGATATGAAAATGGTAGAAGCTTTGCAGAAAGCTAAAGATGAAGCTGATAGAGCTAATCATGCTAAGACGGACTTTTTATCTAGTATGTCTCATGAGATTAGAACTCCTTTGAATGCTATTGTTGGTTTTTCGGATTGCGTTAATAACGCTACCAGTTTAACTGAGGCTAAAGAAAATGCTAAAGATATTGTTAATGCTTCTAAGACTTTACTTGAAATAGTTAATGGCATCTTAGATATTTCTAAGATTGAGTCTGGTAAACTAGAGTTAGTTTGTTCATCATATGATGCTAGAAGTACTTTCCAAGAACTTGCTACTTTAATTACACCAAAGATGGAAGAAAAAAATCTTAAGTTTACTTATTATATAGCTCCTGATGTACCAAAAACATTGTATGGAGATTATGCTAATGTTAAAAAGATAGTTACCAATTTATTATCTAATGCTTTTAAATATACTGATAAAGGTTTCGTTAGATATGAAGTGTCTTGTGTTAATGCTAATGACATAAGCCGTTTAATAATATCTGTTGAAGACTCTGGTCGTGGTATTAAACAAGAAGCTGTTGATAAGTTATTTACGAAATTTCAAAGACTTGATGAAGATAGAAATACAACAATAGAAGGAACAGGATTAGGCCTTGCTATTACTAAACAATTAGTAGACCTAATGGGTGGAAAAATAGTTGTTCATACTGTTTATGGATCAGGTTCTAAATTTACGGTAATGATTCCACAAAAAATAAGTAATGAAGTAATAGAAGTGGCTCCAGCTCCACCAGTACAGGTTAAAACTATTAAGAAAGATGTTAATTTAAAAGATGTTAAAATATTGATAGTAGATGATAATAATTTGAACTTAAAAGTGGCATCTAAATTATTAGAAAGATATGGTGCCAATAATATAACAACAGTTAATTCTGGTTTTGATTGTCTAGATAGAATTTCATCTGGGGAAAAGTATGATCTTATCTTTATGGATGATATGATGCCTAAAATGTCCGGAGCAGAGACTTTTTCAAAACTTAAAGAAATGCCAGGTTTTATTACACCAGTTGTAGCTTTAACAGCTAATGCAGTGTCAGGTATGAGAGAAAACTATTTAGAGTTAGGGTTTGACGAGTATCTAGCAAAACCAATTGAAAAAGAAGAATTGAAAAGAGTACTAGGAATTGTCTTAAAAGAAAAGAAAGAAGAAATAGCTAATGTAACAGTAGTTGATAATACTGCGATTGAAAAAGGAACGGCTTCAAAAGAAGAGTACTTAAAGGAAAATGGAGTAGCTATTGATAAAGCCTTAACTTTACTTGGAGATATGAATATGTATGAAGCTACTTTAAAAGATTTCCTAAAAGAAATAGACAGTAGATGGGAAAAGATAAAATCATACAAAGAATCAGGTGACTTAGCTAATTATGCTGTAGAAGTACACTCATTAAAAAGTGATTGTAAGTATTTAGGTTTTACAAAGCTTGCCAATATTAGTTTTCTACATGAATTAAAAAGTAAAGATAATGATAAAGAATATATAAATAATCATTTTAAAGACTTAGAAGAAGCTTATAATAATGCTATTAAGATTATGAAAGGAATGTAACTTCAAAGAGAAGTTACTTTCATTTGTAAATAATTAAAAAATGTGCTATATTAAAAGAAAGAATTATTGACTAAATATTTTATAAATATTATCATTATATAAGAGGTGTAGTATGTATTACAATAGAAAAAAATATATCATAAAAAACACAGTTATAATGACTTTTATATTAGCGGTTGCAATAATTGCAACTCGCAGTATCTATTATAAGTTTACAGAAGCAAGAAACACAGATTATAGTTCAGAGTCTCTAGATATTACTTTTCATGATGTATCTGGCCCAAACATAGATATAACAAAGTCAACCCCTGTAACAGACGCAATAGGACTATCATCAAAGGCCTATACGCTAACTATAAAAAACAATCTTACAGAACCAGTTGACTATCAGTTAAATTTAGTTGACAATATTGAAAAAATAACAAGTGATAACTGTCTAACTTATCAAGTACCTAAAGATCTTCTAAGAGTATCTGTTAAAGAAGATTCATCTAAAAACAATGTTTATACTTTATCAGAACTAGAAGATGGTAGATTAGATGTTGGTAAGATAGAGGCTTTAGCTGAGAAAAATTATTCCATTAGAATTTGGGTAAGTAATCCTTATAATACTGTAAATGTTGCGAAAGATCTTCATTATCATGGGATAATTCAAGTTGTAGAAAATGGCACTAAATTAGCTATTAGATAGGAGAAAATATGGATATAGATTTAAGCCTTTTACATAGTCAAACTGTAAAAGAAATAGATATAACGAATTCTTATACAATACCAAATACTTATTTTGAAGATACATCAGTTTTAAAAATGGAAAACATCAAAGTAGAAGGTAAAGTATATATGGGTGCATCTGAAGAAGATGAGGATGAGTTAACGGATTATATTAAAGCCAGTATAAAAGGAAATATTATTCTTTCAGATTCTATTTCCCTAGAGCCAGTTCCTTATCCAATTTCTGTAGAATACAACGATATTTTAGACCAAAATTGTAAAAAAAATGAAAATACACTTGATATATTTCAATTTTTATGGGAAAATATTGTACTGGAGATCCCCTTACAGTTTACTAAGGTTAAAGATCTCAGTAAATTTCATGGGGATGGATGGAAATTAATTAGTGAAGATGAAATATCAAATAAAAATAATCCATTTTCTGATTTATTAAAAGATTACAAAGAGGAGTGATAATATGATGAAGTTAGACATTCAAATGTTTGCTGTTCCTTTCCGTAAAGTTTCAAAGACAAGAAAGAGAATGAGAAGAAGTCACAATGCAATGGAAATCCCAGGCGTAAGTAAATGTCCTAGTTGCGGAGAAATGATTAAACCTCATAGAGTATGTCCAAAATGTGGAACTTATAAAGGTAACAAAGTAGTAGAAGTAAAAGAAGCTTAAGCAAGCCTCTTTTATTTTTGCCCATTTTATCTTATAATATATATGGTGATAAATATGGATTTTACAGCAAAAGATAATTCTTTAATAATCTGTCCAAACCAAACAAAGACAAAAATATTAAAAGAGCTATCTCAAACCAAAAAACTCGTTAATATAAAGTTTATGACTAAAGAAGAGTATAAAAAAATATACTATTTTTCATATGATGATAAATTACTTGCTTATCTAATAAAAAAATATAACTACAACATAGATGTTGCGAGAGTATATATAAATAATTTATATGTAATAGATGAAAATAAAATATATAAAAGTCCCAAATTGAATTTCTTAAAAGACTTAAAAAAAGAATTAATAAAAGAAGGACTATTAATCTACAATAATACTTATAAAGAATATCTAAAAGAGAAAAATATCATTGTAAAAAATGAATATAACTTAGAAAAATATGAAGAAGAAATGTTAGGTATAAAAGAAGAATATGTACCAGAAAAAACTATAACTGCACCAGTAATGGAATGTAATACCATAGAAGAAGAAGTTAATCAAGTTTGTCTAGAAATAATAAACCTTCTAAAAAAAGGTGTTGACATAAATAAAATATATCTAACAAATGTCTCTAGTGATTACCTATATATCATAAAAAGTCTTTTTTCATTCTATCATATACCTATAAATATAAATTTTAACTATTCAATTTATAGTACTAAAGTAGTAAAAGATTACCTAAATACAAAAGAATTAGACTTAGAAAATAAAGACAAAAAAAGTATCAATAAAAAACTTATTAATATCTTATCAGGCTTAAGTTTTCTAGATGAGGCCTCTAAAGAATATAAAATACTTTTAACTGACAAACTAAAAAATACTTACGCTTCACCCGTTAACTTAAAAAATGCTGTTACGATAAAAGACTTATACAAAGAATCATTTAATGATGATGAATACGTTTTTGTACTAGGATTTAATCAAGATGAATTACCTAAAATGGAAAAAGATATTTCCTATATTACTGATAAAGAAAAAGATGAAGTATCACTATATAAAACAGAGTATTTAAATAAACGTAATAAAAATAACTTAGTTTATATCTTATCAAATATTAAAAATCTATACTTATCATATAAACTAACTTCACCATTTAAAAGTTACTACAAGTCAAGCTTAATTACTGATCTTTCCCTAAATATTGTAAAACCTAAATTAGACCCATATAACAGTTCAAATATATATAATGAATTACGACTAGCATCATACCTAGATTTATATCACTTATACGGTGAAAAGAATAAAGACCTAAAAAAACTATATACTCACTATCAAATACCTTATAAAACATATTCTAACGTCTTTACAGGTATTAATAATGATGAATATTTAACTAACTTACCATATCCATTAAAACTATCATATACATCTCTTAATGCCTATAGTGAATGTAAATTTAAATACTATATAAGACATGTCTTAAAATTAGAACCATATACTAATACTTTCCAAACATACATTGGTTCAATGTATCATTACATATTATCAGTATATAAAAAGACAAACTTTAACTTTGAAGAAGAATATCAAAAATATCTAGAAAAAAGAGAACTTTCCCTAAAAGAAAAACTACTTTTAATTCGTATCAAAAAAGATCTTTTAAAACTAATAGATATCTTAAGTAAACAAGACCTAATAACAGGCTATAATGATGCTTATTATGAAAAGAAAATAGATATAGACTTAAAGAAAAAAGTATCTGTAATCTTTACCGGTAGTATTGATAAAATAATGTACTATCAAAATATTGAAGATACATACTTTTCTATAATTGACTATAAAACTGGTAGTATTGATACCCATATAGAACCAATGAGATATGGCTTACATATGCAACTTCCAGTATACCTATATCTAATTCATTATTCCAAAGCTATTAAAAGTCCAATATTTACAGGAATATATTATCAAAATATTTTATTTAATTATCCTACTTGGAGTAAAGACATTGAAAAAGTTAAAAAAGACCAATATCTTTTACAAGGATATTCAACAGATGATATTTCCATATTAAGTAGATTTGATTCAACATATGAAAAAAGTGAATATATTAAAAGTATGTCCTATAATGAAGAAAAAGGTTTTGGAACCTATGCCGCCAAAAAAGTCTTATCAAATGATACGCTATACGATTTACTAGATTATACTAAAAACTATATTTCCAAAGAAACTGATAATATCTTATCAGCAGACTTTACTATTAATCCAAAAGTATATTCTAATGTTAATATATCTTGTGCCTTCTGTTCCTTTAAGGATATATGTTACATGAAGGAAAAAGATTTAGTCTACTTAGAAAAACAAAATGATTTATCTTTTTTAGGAGGTGAAGAATAATATGGCCTGGACTCCTGAACAATTACAAGCAATAAATGAAGAAGGCAAAAACATTATTGTCTCAGCCGGAGCTGGCTCAGGTAAGACTGCAGTTTTAACTGAAAGAGTAATTAGAAAACTAAAATCTGGCATTCATATTAATGAGTTATTAGTCCTAACCTTTACTAATGCCGCAGCAGCTGAAATGAAAGAACGTATTAGAAAAGCCATTAATAAAACTGAAGGCCTTGAAAATGAAGCTAACCTAATAGATGGTGCCTATATCACAACCTTTGATTCCTTTTCCTTATCCATGGTAAAAAAATATCATACTAAACTAAACGTAAGTAATAATATCAAAATAACAGACGATGTCATTATAAATATTGAAAAGAATAGAATCTTAGATGAAATATTTGAAGAAAATTACTTATCACCAACTAAGAACTTTACTAAATTAATAAAAGACTTTTGTTTAAAAGATGATAAAGAATTAAAAAATTACATTCAAAATATCTATAAAAAAATAGAATTAAAATACGATAGAAAAGAATATCTAAATACTTATATTGAAAAGACTTACTCTAAAGAAAATATTGATAACTACCTAAATGAATATTTAAAATATATTGATTCTTATCGTGAAAATATAAAAGAATTATTAATATCCTTAAATGACTATTTTGATGGCACCTATGTAACTAAAGTAGAAGATACCTTAAGTAAGTTTTTAAATGCTACTACTTATGAAGAAATTTGCGCATCTCTTGACTTTAAACTTCCTGCTGTACCAAGAAATAGTGAAGAAGAAGGTAAAAATATAAAATCAACTATTTCCTCATTATTAAAAGAAGTAAAAGAGTTATTAATATATGAAACAACAGAACAAATGAAAGAAGAAATTTTATCTACTAAGTCTAATGCTGAAGTAATTATTTCCATTTTAAAAGAACTAGATAAACGTCTTTCTAATTATAAAAAAGAAAATGAAGTATTTAACTTTACAGATATAGCTCTTTTAGCTATCAAAGTAGTTAAAGAAAATGAAGACATCAGAAAAGAATTAGTAGAAAGTTTTAATGAAATATTAGTTGATGAATATCAAGATACTTCTGATACTCAAGAATTATTTATTTCCCTAATTTCAAATAATAATGTCTACATGGTAGGTGATATTAAACAGTCTATTTATCGTTTTAGAAATGCCAATCCATATATCTTTAAAAATAAATATGACACATATCGTGATACTGATAAAGGTATAAAGATAGACCTAAATAAAAACTTTAGATCAAGAGAAGAAGTTCTATCAAATATCAATTTATTATTCGATTTATTCATGGATGATACCATTGGTGGCGCTAATTATAAAGAGTCTCATCGTATGGTCTTTGGTAATAAAACTTATAATGAAGAAGGAAAGACTGACCAAAATTATGATTTAGATATCCTAACATATGAAATAGATAAAAATACATCTATCACTAAAGATGAACAAGAAATATTTATCATTGGTAAAGATATAATTGACAAAGTATCTTCAAATTATCAAATATTTGATAAAGATACAGGAATACTTAGAACAATAAACTATTCAGATATTGTCATACTTCTAGATAAAAGTAAAAACTTTGACTTATACAAAAAAATATTTGAATACTTACATATTCCTTTATCTATAGAAAAAGATTCATCACTTCGTAAAGATCAAGATATTTTAGTAATAAAAAGTCTATTAAAATTTCTAATCTCTATTAAAGAAAACAATTATGAACAAGACTTCAAATATAGTTTTTTCTCCCTAGGAAGAAGTTTTCTCTTTAACTTATCCGATGAAGAACTATACCATTACTATGTAACAAATACCATCAAAGAAAGTTCTCTTTACTCAAAGTGTTTAGAACTAGTAAAAAATATAGATGTAACACCAGCAGGAGAGTATATAAACTATATACTAGATGAACTAGACTATGACAAAAAGCTTCTAACATTAGGTGATGTTTCATCATATCGTACTAGAAGAGAATATATCTACAATTTAGTAGAAGACTATGTATCAACTGGAAATACTATTTATGACTTTATTTCTTATCTAGATGAAATCTATAATAATGATTATGACTTAAAGTTTAAAGTCAATACCTCAGGTTCTAATAGTTGCAAGATCATGACTATTCATAAATCAAAAGGGCTAGAATTTCCAATATGTTACTTTGCCGGTTTCTCAGGTAGTTTTAACATAAGTGAGTTAAAAGAAAAAATAGTCTATGATAATAAATATGGTATTGTTCTTCCTAAAGTAGATGAATACTATAAAGAAACAATAGTAAAAACTCTATTAAAAAGATCTGTTAAACAAGAAGAAATCTCTGAAAAAATAAGACTATTATATGTAGCAGTAACTAGAGCTAAAGAAAAAATGATTATTGTCATGCCAGAACAAGAAGAAACTAGTGAAGTAAAAGACCTAGTCCCAATATATGAAAGAAATAAATATAATAGTTTTCTATCAATTATGAAAAGTATTTATACAGTACTACTACCATATATAATAAAAAGTACTACAGAGTGTACAAAAGACTATCAAAAAGTATCATCACTAAGTAATGAAAAAGAACTTTTAGAGCCAAATGACACCATAGAAGTAGAAGAGTTGGATTTAAAGACTGAAACAGTTGAAGAAAGTCATTTTTCAAAAGAGTCCCTTCATATCTTTACAGAAGAAGAAAACAAATTAATGGCTTTCGGTACCAAAGTACATGAAATATTAGAAACTTCTAACTTCAAAGATATTGACTCAATAGAAGATGAAACAATTAAGAAAAAAATCTCCTCATTTATAAACTCTGACTTAATAAAAGAAAATATTACTTGTCCAATGTATAAAGAGTATGAGTTCATCTATGAAGAGAATAATAATATCGCTCATGGAATAATTGACTTATTAATAGAAAGAGAAGACAAGATGATTATTATTGATTATAAGTTAAAAAATATTAATGACGAAAACTATGATAAACAGTTATCTGGATATCGTAAAGTAATTGAAGAAAAAACTAATAAATTAGTAGAATGTTACTTATATTCAATATTAGATGAAGTATATAGAAAAATATAAAATAACTAAGATATAGGAGAGATGTATATGAATATAATTTTTATGAGACATGGAGAAGCTACTGATAACGTTAAAGGACTAATTTCAGATAAAGAAATATACTGGTCTATCTTAACTGATTCTGGTATTAAAACAGTAGAAGAATCTATTAAAGAATTACCAGACGTAATAGATAAAATCTACGTCTCTCCTTTACCTAGAACTATTGAAACAGCACACTTAGTTTATAAGAGATATAAAGAAAGTAAAATAGTAATTGAAAATAGAATTCGTGAACTAAATTATGGAAAATATTCAGGCCAAAAAAATAATGAAGATCTTGATAACACTAGAATAAAACAAGTAGAAGGTGACTATTTCATAAGACTAGGTTCAACTGGCGAAAATAGATTTGAAATAGAGTCTAGATTATCAGAATTTTTAAAAGACGTTTACAATGAAAATTCCTCAAAAGATACAATACTAATAATTTCACATGGCTCAGTTACTTCATATATGAAAAGAATTTTAAATATAAAAACTTCTCATCTTAAAACTGGTAAAGTAGAAGAGTTTAATAACGTTGACTTTTCTCCTCTTTTTAAACATTTAGAAAAACTAAAAGACATTGAAAATAGAAAAGAAAATTAGAGTATGTTATAATTGAAAATATGGAGATGATAAAATGAAAAAATATAATGTTATTGTTGTTTTTGATAAAGATTTAAAACAAACATTAATGTGTAAACGTACTAAAGAGCCATATAAAGATATGTTCAACTTGGTAGGCGGTAAAATAGAAAAAGAAAATGATGGATTAAATGAAGCGTATAGGGAATTAGAAGAAGAAACAAACATAACTAATAAAGACATTTCACTAATACATTTTATGAATATTGAATATCTCAAATTTAATAAATCAATAGAAGTGTATTATGGAATATTAAATAAAGAAGTTGAACTAGTAGAAGAAGTTAATAAACTTGTTTGGGTAGATATTAATGATAATTTCTTTGATATGAAAAAATATGCTGGAGAAGGAAATGTAGGTCATATAATAGAAGAGATTAAAATTAGTACGAATAGCTAAAAACAGTATAGCCTGCCTATACTGTTTTCTTTACTTTTATTGACTTTTAAACGGATTTATAGTATAATATGCACTCAAGAAAAGGGCTGGTGTGATATGAGATATGTTTGGGAAAAAGAAAATCAAATATTAAGTCGTGAGCAAGAAGAACAAATTGATAGTTTCTTCGCAAATTTAGCTGAAAGTAAGACCTTAGAATATCGTGAAGGTCAACATACTATGGCATTAGATATAGCCGATGCTATAAAAGACCGTAGTATTCTTTTAATCGAGTCAGGCGTTGGTTCAGGTAAATCTTGGGCCTATTTAGTGCCTTTAATATACGCAAGTTCTGGTAGTGATAAATTTAAAGGATTTATCATTTCAACATCTTCAAAGGCCCTACAAGACCAATTAAAAAAAGAAATAGAAACCCTATCTGAAATGCTAGGTCTACCCAAGAAGATAAATGTTACTATTGCTAAAGGAAGAAGCAATTATTTATGTAAAAGACGTTTTGAATACTTTGAAAGAAATACCGGTCAGACAAAAAAAGTAGAAAGTATTAAAGAAAGAATAAAAGAAGGTAAGGTTGAACGTGCAGATTTTAATGATATCAGTCAAGCAGATTGGAAAAAGATGAATGTTGATAAAGTTAGATGCAGTAGTTGTCTATATGAATCAGATTGCACATACCGAGTAAAAAGAAAACGTTGGCCAGAATCCCATGCTATTATTTGTAATCATAACTTATTGGTAGAATCACTAAAAAGGGACAGTGAAAGCCCTTTATTAGGAGAACCATCTATTCTAATTGTAGATGAAGCTCATACTTTAGAAGAAAAAATAAGAGACTCTTATAAAAAAAGCTTAAATAAACACGAACTTGAATCATTAATTTATGGATTATATCGTGGGTTAAATAAGGATGTCAGAGAAGATATACCGGCGATTGGCACCATCAATAATTTATTTAGAAAAGTAAGTGGTAGTGCCAAAAGAGAATATAACAAACATGCTATTGAAAATATTGATGTCTTTGATTCTGAAAGTTCAAGTTTTAAATGTACACCTGCCATAAAAGAATCAGTCGAAACATTAATAAAACAATTAAAAGAACTAGAAGAAGAAGCTGTATTTACTAGCCGTTATAATAGAAATAAAGATTTTCTAGAACAGGTTAGTACACTACAAGATACAATATCAGCTTTTCAGGACCTAATATCATTAAATGAAAGGCAAAAAAATGTCTACTGGGCATCATTTTTACCAGGAACAAAAGAACATATTGAGATACAATATGTACCAAAAAATATCCCAGTACTTGCCAGAAATTTATTGAAAAATCCAAACTATGGTAAAGTATTCACATCAGCTACTTTAACAGCCGAAGGAGATTATGAGTATTTTGCTAAAGGATTAGGAATAGATAATAAAATAGGTAGTCGTATCATTTCAGAAGACCCACAAAAATCCCCATTTAATTATGATGAAAATGCTATGCTATATTGCCCTTTAGACCTAGTATCACCAAAAAGTCCAGATCGTGATGCCTATTTATCATCTATCTCTACAAGGGTTAGTGAACTATTAGATGTTACCAAAGGAAGGGCACTAGTATTATTTACTTCTAAAAGTGATATGCGAGAAGTATATAAGAGAATTGCAGAAAAAGGTAAACCTTATAACATCTACATTCAAGAAGACGGAAAAGATGCTGAAACTTTAAAACAAAGCTTTAAAGAAGATACTACTTCTTGTCTTTTTGCAACTGGTTCATTTTGGGAAGGAATAGATATCAAAGGTGAGTCACTAGAAAATGTTATCATACCTAAATTACCGTTTCACGTGGTAGATCCTGTAATGGATGCCAAAGCAGAATACTATGCTGGTGGTTCAAGTGCTGTCTACTTACAAGATATGCTTATAAAATTAAAGCAAGGAACAGGACGTTTAATTAGAAGTGAAACAGATAAAGGAATAGTATCAATCCTAGACTCTAGAATAAAAGACTATGGAGCAGCAGTCCTAGAAACATTGCCATTTAACAATGCAACTGCTGACCTTGCTGATGTAAAAGAATTTGCCGATAGATGCCTTCAACAGCCTCCCGGACAAACAAAAAAAACAAAGACTTATCAAAATGCCAAAACACAAAAGGAGTAAAATATGGAGCTTATAAGAATTAATGATAATGAAGATATTAACAGTTTATTAGCAGCAATAGAAGAAAATATAAGAACTTCAAGCATCATGAGAAAAGAAATAGAAAAACACCATTCTAGCACCAACGTTATCGAAGGTATTGAAGATAAACAGCCTACTATAACAAAAAATCCAAATCTCGAACCAGATATTTATGATGATGAGTCTTTTGAAGATGATATTTTATACTATTTAGGTGAATTATTTTCTTTACCAAGCGAGTGTACAAAGGATGAAATAAAAGAGATTTTACCAAATAAAGAAGACTATGATTATGAAAACGTTCTCTTAAGATTAATGGCTGAATTAGTAAAAGAAAATAGGCAAATAGAAACAATTATCAATGAAGAAGAAATGTCAAAAGAAGATAAAGAAGAATTGAATAATGAAATAAAAGAAAATGCTAGAAGACAAACGATTTTAAAAGAGTTATTTTTAGAAAGAGAAAAAGAAGAAGAAGCACAAATAAGCGAAGAAAATAAATTAGTGTTTATGCCTACACAATCCGGAAATCCTTGCGTTATAAGTGAATTAAAACATATAGATCCAGAATATTATGAAGGTTTTATTGGCTTATTCGATTCTATTATTTCTGGAAAATTTAAAAATCGTAAAAGACTTACATCTAACAGTACTGCCTCTGGTTTACTTGAAGTAAAAGATTTTAAAATACGTGTTGTATTTTCTAGACTAGGGCCAAAAGAGTATTGTGTAATTACAGCCTTTACTAAAAAAACAGATAATAATAAGGATTATCAAGAACAACTAAATCTTAGAGCTGCAAGTTTTAAGAAAATGGAAAGTGTTCTAAAGGAAAATATTCAAAATGAAGATTTTATGCAGCTTCAAGCAACTTATCAAGAAGAATTGTATAATTTATTAGGAAAGAATAATGAAAAGCCTTTTCAAAAAGTAAAGACAGGTGAAGAAAAATGACAGCAGAAGAATTAATAGAAGAATTTAATAAAAGGCTTTCTCTTATAGAAAATGAGGTAATAGAGCCGGACGAAGAAACTTTATTCCTAAAAAACTTTTTGGAAAATAATTCAGATCTTTCCTTAGAAAGTATTGCCAAAATAAATATAACACAAATGTTTATGGCACATACCCTAACTTGGCTTAATGCTGACCTTGAAAAAATAGATATCATTTTTAATAGATTAAAACCATTGCTAGAAAATTCAGAACTAACAAGAAAAGATTTATCAAGTGTTTTAAAGAAAATTGTATCAGCCCACAGTGATTTGGTAAAGAACGATGAAAATAACTCTATTACAAAACGTATAAAAAAGTTTTCCATAAATCAAAAACTAATAAAGTCATTAAAAAAGTATGGGTTAGATGAGTCATATTTAGATTCAGCAAATGCTTTTATGGAATTATTGGACTTGATGATAGAAGAGACTGTTAATTTAGATGAAGAATGTCCATTAGATGCAGATGACAAAAGAAAAGTTTTAGAAAGTACAGAAAAACTAGCAGAAGGAATTCACGCTATCAACATTATAAAAACAGCGCAAGGAATTTGTTCTAATACTGGTGAAACAATAATTTTGAATTGTGATAATAACCCAGTGGATATAAATGACAAATCATTTTCAAAGAAAGATAGGAACAATCTTTTTCGTAAAATAATGAAATCAGAAGAATTTAAGGATTTTATATCAGAATACAAAAAAATAACAGCTTATTACAATGAAAAACAAACAGCAATAAATAAGAGAATAAGAGTAAAAAATAAAAAATCTCTAAGGTATCGAGAATTTTTAGCACTTTTTCAAAAACAAGTGGAAACACCAGGTGAAATAACTAATTATCGCACTTTATTAGCTTTCATTCCAGATCAAGATTTACAATTGCTTTTTTTAAATTATGTCTATAGAAATAACCTAGCAATAGCAGAACAAGTTCAAGAAAAGTATAATAAAACATTTTCAACAGAAGTATCTGCATATGCCCAAATACTTTCTAGTTTTTCTATGCCTAATAATAAAGGATTTCTAGAATGTGTTACATCAAGATACACAAAAGAAGAATTACAGGAAGCCTTAGATGGACTAAAGAAAATAAAAATAACAAATCCGGAAGATATATATAAAATATTATCTATCAGTAATAGTCAAACGATTTCCATTTTAAAATCATTAACAGAAAAAGAAATAATACCAAGTGAATTTTATAAAAGTCATATGAGTATATTTTCTACTGATAGTAATGTCTATTCAACTGTCTTAGAAAATATAAATACTTTTACTACAAATAATATTAATCCAAAATATTTATATTCTAATACTTCTATTTTATTAGTCGATTCTATAGCTTTTAAAAAAAGAATTGATTTGCTTAGAGAAGAAAATTTATTAGGAAGTATAAAAAAGGACTCTGATATTTCCTTTTTTGCCCGTGAAGAGTTAGCTGAAAGACTTGCTTTAATAGGAAAAAGTAAGTATATGTCAGATGTTAGGGAGGATATTTCTTTATTAAATGCAAGTAATGTAAAATGGAAAAGAGCAATTGTTATGGAGTCTATTGATATGCCAGTGTCTAAAGAAGATTTACCAGCATTTTTAGATAATGATGATTTCTTTATACCTGATAGTAAAATAGATAGTTATATCCAAACACTACCTGAAATTTCTAAACCAAGTACTAAGTAAAGTTGACAGGTTAAAATAGTTATGCTATAATCTAGATGTTTGACGCCTCATGCTCAAACCGCATTGAAAAGGTTTTAAACAATTTATTTGTACCTTGAGAGCGAGTCTTAAGTTATTAATAAAAGGAGGTATATATTAATGAACGCTGTTATTAAAGTTGGTGGAAAGCAATATTACGTACAAGAAAATTCTGAAATTTACGTAGAAAAGCTTGATGCTGAAGTAGGAGACACAGTTAAATTTGATCAAGTATTAATGCTTGATAGTAAAATTGGTAGTCCTTATCTTACTAATGTTACCGTTGAAGGTGAAGTAGTAAAAAACGGTAAACAAAAGAAAATTAAAGTTTTCAAGTACAAGAGTAAAGACAGATCTAATCGTAAGACTCAAGGACATAGACAACCTTATACTAAAGTAAAAATTACTAAAATTAATGGTTAATCATGATTAGAGTAAAAATAACAAAAGAAAATGATAAAATAAAATCAGTTTCTATATTAGGTCATGCTATGTATGCTGATTTTGGAAAAGATATTGTTTGTAGTGCTGCAAGTAGTATAGTAACTACCACAATAAATGGAATTTTATCAATAGATAAGGAAGGTCTAAGTTATAAAACTAGTAAAGATGGTCTAACTATTAGTAATATTAAAAATGATTTTGTTACCCAATGTTTACTAAACAATATGATTAGTCTTTTGAAAGAGTTGGAAGATGATTATCCAACTAATGTAGAAGTAAAATAAGGAGGAGAATTATGAGATTTTTAAAATTAGATATTCAATTATTTGCTCATCATAAAGGGCAAGGATCAACATCTAATGGTCGTGATTCTGCAGGACGTAGATTAGGAGCTAAAGCTGCTGATGGTGAATTCATTACAGCTGGTAGTATTATATATCGTCAACGTGGAACTAAAGTATTTCCAGGAACTAACGTTCGTCGTGGAAGCGATGATACTTTATATTCTACAATTGACGGAATTGTTAAGTTTGAACGCTTAGGAAGAGATAAGAAACAAGCTTCAGTATATCCTAAAGAAGCATAAAAAAGACGAGCCATTTTAGGCTCTTTTTTTGACCTAGCTATTTTTGCGTAAATTTGTTATACTAAGATAAAAAAGGGAGGCACATAACATGTTTGTAGATGAAGTCGAAATAAAAGTGGAAGCTGGCAATGGTGGCGATGGTTGTACTGCTTTTCGTCGTGAAAAATATATTGAAATGGGTGGACCATTTGGTGGTAATGGAGGCCATGGTGGCGATATAATCTTTAAAGTTGATCAAGGACTACATACACTTCTTGACCTCCGCTATCAAAAAATATTAAAAGCTAAAAAAGGTGAAAATGGTCGTGGCAAGAATCAAAACGGAAAAGGTGCCGAACCATTAAT
>ENA-ORKV01000976-ORKV01000976.1-human-gut-metagenome-genome-assembly--contig:-NODE-976-length-26086-cov-3.087470_pt1 | contig 26086 bp, 28 predicted proteins | sample MGYA00243058_ERZ508805 | MGnify/ENA primary metagenome ERZ508805 (study PRJEB26277, sample SAMN04329770) | human gut metagenome | biome: human-associated habitat | host: Homo sapiens | place: USA... | reverse complement strand
ATTAGAATGAATGCTATCCTGATAGGAAGTTATATTGTTATTTTAACCGGAATCACTGATGATATAAAACCAATAAAACCATATCAGAAACTGCTGGGACATATAGCAGCAGCTGCAGTAATAACTTTTTATGGTGGAATATGCTTAGACAAAATAACAGCGTTTGGTTTTTACATTGACTTTGGTATTTTATCATACCCACTGACTATTTTATTCATAGTCGCTTGTACTAATATAATTAATTTAATTGACGGATTAGATGGCCTGTCTGGTGGAATATGTAGTATATTTTATTTAACAATCGGCATAATTGGTTTTTATCAAGGAAGATATGGAAGTCTGGTAATGACATTAACATTTATTATGCTAGGATCAACATTAGGATTTTTACTACATAATTTTCATCCAGCAAAAATATTTGCTGGTGACTGTGCAACCTTTATGGGATTTATAATTGCGGTTATAACACTCCTAGAATTTAAAGGCCCGGCACTTATATCATTTTTCGTTCCCGTTACAATACTGGGAATACCAATACTAGATACTCTATTTGCTATTATAAGAAGATTGCTAAAGAAGCAACCACCATTCCAGGCTGACAAAGAACATTTACATCATCAATTATTAGGTATGAATTTTTCACAAAAGACAACAGTTTTAATAATTTATGGTATAAACATACTCTTTGCAGCTGCTTCAATACTATATACATTAAAAGACCAATACATAGGAAAAATAATATATATAATTATATTGATTATTGTTTTATGGTTTGTCTTCCACACAACAATCATTTCTGATAAAAGTCCTCAAATAACCAAAAAAATAGAATCAAAATTAGGATTAAATAAAAAAAATAAAAAATAGTTTACAAAGGAGTACTAAGTAATAGTACTCTTTTTACTTAACTTGATTAACTGGAAAAATATGGAAATAAGGAGTTAAAATGATTAATTTTGTAATATGTGAAGATGAAGATATTTTAGCCAAGAAATATATAAGCGAAATTGATAAATTTATGATGAGTAATGATGCAGAGTATAAGATATATAGATTCAGAGGCTACACAGATAAATGGGAAGAGTTTGTAAAAAGTGAAAAAGATTTTAAAATATATCTACTAGATATAAAAACAACCAATGGTTCAGGTATAGATGCCGCAAGAAGAATAAGAGAAGAATTTGATGATTGGGTATCGATGATAATGATAATAACAGCATACTCAGAATTCAAATACGAAGCATTAGGAAAAAGGTTGATGTTAGTTGACTTTATTAATAAACTAGATAATTGCGAAAAAAGACTAAGGGAAGCCCTTCAAATATGTATGAAGCATTATGATAAAAGATTTAAAAGTATAAAGTATAATTATCATAATGTTTCATATAATATTGAACTGAGACACATCCTTTATATTGAAAAAGTTCAAGACTCAAAGATAAGTATGATTAAAACAATTAATGGAAATTATCATATGCCAGGTAGTTTAAGTACAATTGCTAAAGAATTAGATAAGCGTTTTATAAAATGTAGTAGAAGCCTATATGTAAATGTTGAACAAGTAGAACATTATGATACTAAGTTAAATGTAATAACTTTTAAAAATAACGAAAAACTAGAAGCTGTAGCTAGAGAAAAGAGAAAGGAGTTAGAAAGATATGTTAGAGGTTTGCGTTAAATTTATATGTGCAGCAATATTATCAGTGTATGGTTTTTACATTATTAAAAAAATTACAAACAGCAATGTAAAATTTTTGTGTAAAAAAACAATCATCGGAATAACTATATTATGCATGGCTACATTGCTATCATCTAGAGAAGATGCTGCCGGAATAAAAACAATAGCAATTTTTGCACTCCAAATTATTGTTTATAAAGAAATCTTCGATATAAAAGTTGAGGAGTCACTTATAGCTTGTGGAGTATTAATGATGCTTACAGTATTTGGTGATTTAATCAGTGGATTTTTGAGATTTTTCTTTTCGATGGAAGAAATTAGAAAGAATATTTTCCTATATGCACTAGCGAACATTTTTGCAGTAACTTCAGGATTGATAACAATTAAAATAAAATTTATTCTGCGCCAATTGCAAAATTTTTATAATAACATTTCTAAGAATAAGTCACTGTCAAACGGTATATTTATAGTTTTACTAATTATAGGATTAAGTTCATTAGGAAAAAATATATCAAAAAATGGAATTGAACTATCAGATTACTGTATAAATTTTACAATAATGCTAATCTTTCTTATATTAGCCTATCTATTTATTAAGAGTAAAAACAGTTATGAAAAACTAAATTCGGAGTATGAAAGTTTATTTTCATATGTCCAAAATTTTGAAGACTGGATAGAAAAAGAACAATTAAATCGTCATGAGTACAAAAATCAATTGGCTGTATTACGTTGCCTTACATCCGAAAAGAAGGTGAAAGATAAGATTGATGATATACTAGAAGATAGTATTAACATTGAGGGAGAAGTAGTTCATCAACTTAAATCACTACCAAAAGGTGGAATCAAAGGCCTAATGTATTATAAAGCAGCAATTGCCCAAAAGAATAAAATAAACCTAACCGTTGATGTAAGTCTAGAATTACATTCACTATTATCAAAACTACCTGAAAAAGATGTTAAGATATTATGTCAATTGATTGGTATTTATTTTGATAACGCTATTGAAGCTGCTAGTGAAACGAGAAAAAAGAAAGTTCTTGTTGAAGTTTATGAAATAAAAGACCATGTAACTTTTGTTTTCTCCAATACTTTCAAAAAGCCTAAAAACTTCGATGATAGAAATAAGAAAGGTGTTTCCTCAAAAGGTGCAGGGCATGGTAACGGTTTGTACTTTGCTTCTAAACTAATTTCTGAAAATCCTTGGTTAAGTCAAAGACAAGAAGTGATTGACAAATATTATATTCAAGAAATTACTATAACTAAAAAGAGAGTCTAAATAAGGCACCCTCTTTTTGTTATGTTCCGGGATAGAAACATAGTTTAAACCACCCACTATGCGGGTGAGAGATGAAGAAGCAATGGCGTTAAGAAAAAACAATGAAGAAAGTTCTTTACCTCATACAAGATGGAACTGTCAATATCACATAGTCTTTACTCCGAAATATCGAAGAAAAACTATATATAAAAAATTGCGTCGTGATATTTGAATATATTTAAGAAGACTTTGTGATTACAAGGATGTTGAGATAATAGAAGCTCAAGCATGTCCGGATCACATTCATATGTTAGTGAAGATTCCACCTAAAATAAGTGTATCATCATTTATGGGATATTTAAAGGGAAAAAGCTCATTGATTATTTTTGAAAAACATGCGAATTTGAAATATAATTATGGAAACAGACATTTTTGGGCAGAAGGATATTATGTTAGCACAGTAGGGCTAAATAAGAATACAATAAAAAGATATATACAGAATCAAGAATTGGAAGATAAAGTAAAAAATCAAAGAAGTTTGAAAGAATATAAAGACCGGTTTACGGGTAAGCAAGGGTGACAAAGGCAATTGGCAGAATAAAAAAGCTACCAAACGGTAGCTGTCAGTGTCAAGCTTTATAGGTTTTTTACTAGTCACATAACTCATTTAAAGTGTTTGGTTCGTCCATGACAAACCACATGCATCCTAAACTAGCTGCTCCTGTAGCTAACATTGCGATTGCTGATAGTAAATACGCGATTTTACTTTTCAAAATATTTGTCCTCCTTTTTTTAATTTATGCTAAAATATTAGATATTTTAAGCCTGAACGTAGTTCCTATAATTATTATATGGTTGATTAAATGCCATATAAAGTAAAGGATTAATAACAATAGCTTCAACGATTAATGAACTTAATAACAATGGTGTTAAAAATGAATTGAAAAACGCTATTATTAATGTATAGATAATACCAGTCAAAACAGTTGCCCATTTGCGAATGGTTCTTTTTCTTTTATTTGGTAATGGTCTTTTAATAGTATCAGCAGGAGCAAATAATATGTAACTAATAATACAAATTCCACAAATAGCTAACATAACATATTTAGATATATGTAAGCTAATAAAAATATATGGAACAAAGACAAATTGAAATAATGAAATAAATAAGCACTGAATACTTTTTTCGGCATGGAAACCAAATCCAGTAAAACGAATGATATTAAACAAAACCAAAGTTATAACAACTTCTTTTAATATACCCAGTAATAAACTAACAGCAACAATCACTACAAGTTTTTCAATCGTTAGATAAATACCTTCCAAGCCATATCGTAACTTATCAATATCATGTTCAGAAAAATCTTTATAATTTTGAATAAAACTTAAAGATGACTCTAGAAATGCTTTTTTCATATTTCACCTCACAACTATATTATAAGATTAAAAATTTATTTTAAATTTTTAATCTATATAAAGTATTTTTTAAATATAAAAAACTCGAATTTTGTCGAAAAAAGAGGATTTTCAACAATTAATGTCCGTACAGATACAAGTTACGGAAGTAATATCAAAATGTGCTTTATTTTTGCTAGAATAAAATCACCAAGAAGACAATGGTAGAAATGTGAGGTGTAAGAGGTATGATGATTGGTCGCGTAAAATGGTTCAATAATGAAAAGGGTTATGGATTTATTGAATTTAAGGAGAATGAAGATATATTTGTTCACTACTCAGCAATTGAGATAGAAGGATACAAAACATTGTCCGAAGGCCAACTAGTAGAGTTTAAACTTATAGAAACCAGTAAAGGTTATCAAGCAATAAACGTAAAACTAGTAAAAGAGACTACTACTGCAAAGTAGTAGTTTTTTTTACTGAGATGTGATATAATTCAAGTATAAGGAGGAAAGATATATATGGAAATTATTATACGTGGAGACAAACTTAAAATTACTGATGCTATGCATGATTATATTGAAGAGAAGCTAGGAAAACTAGAAAAGTATCTAAAGGATAGCGATGAAGTTCGCGCAAATGTTATAGTTAAAGTAAAAAATCATGAGCAACGAGTAGAAATTACTATTCCGTTAAAAAATTATATTATAAGGGCTGAAGAAACAAAAGATGACTTTTATGCTGCTGTAGATAAAGCTCTTGATACCTTAGAAAGACAAATTAGAAAAAATAAAACAAGAATGTTATCAAAGCAAGTTAAGACAAACTATGATTTTGACATTAGTGAAATAGAAATAGATAAAAGTATAGATGAAAACAAAATTGTAAAAAGAAAAAAGGTAGAAGTAAAACCAATGAATGAAGAAGAAGCAATCCTTCAAATGGAATTACTTGGACATCAATTCTATATGTATAAAGACAGCGAAAGTGATAAAGCTGCTGTTGTGTATAAGAGAAATGATGGTAACTATGGAGTTATTGAATCAGAATAAATAAAAAGACATAAAAAAGGAAGAAAATAAGCATATTACTTTTATTCTTTCTTTTTTTTTGATAAAATAATAAGTTGAAGGAGTTGATAGAATGAACCTTTTAAGGAAATTATTCGATCACGAATATAAAGAAATGAAAAAGTTTACTACTTTAGCAGATAAGGTAATGGCTTTAGAGGATGAATATTCAAAACTAACAGACACAGAATTACAGAACAAAACAGAAGAATTTAAAAATCGATTAAGAGATGGAGAGACTCTTGATGATATTTTAGTTGAGGCTTTTGCAACAGCTCGTGAAGCTGCATTTCGTGTAATTGGTGAAAAGCACTTTTATGTTCAAATATTAGGTGGACTTGCTATTCACTATGGAAATATAGCTGAAATGAAGACTGGTGAAGGAAAAACATTAACAAGTGTTTTACCAGCATATCTAAATGCCTTAACTGGTGAAGGTGTACATATTATTACTGTAAATGAATATCTAGCTACACGTGATGCCAATTGGATGGGCAAAATACATGAATTTTTAGGACTAACGGTTGGTGTTAATACAAGAGACCTAACCCCAAAAGAAAAGCAAGAAGCATATAACTGTGATATTTTATACTCAACAAATAATGAAATTGGTTTTGACTATTTAAGAGATAACATGGTTGTTCATAAAGAAGATCGTGTTCAAAGAAAATTAAATTTTGCCATTATTGATGAAGTTGATTCCGTCTTAATTGATGAGGCCAGAACACCATTAATTATTTCTGGCGGAGAAATGAAAAGTGCTAATTTATACATCGATGCAGACCGTTTTGCTAAGAGTTTGAAAGATGAAAAAGACTTTATTTATGATGAAAAAACAAAAAGTGTTAATTTAACAGAAGAAGGATCAGATAAAGCAGAGAAGGCATTCAACATTAAAAATTTATATGAAATAGAAAATGCCGGACTACTACATTATATAAATCAAGCTCTACGTGCTAACTATTCAATGAAAAGAGACGTTGATTACGTAGTTCAAGATGATGAAGTAGTGATTGTAGACCAGTTTACTGGACGTTTAATGAAAGGAAGAGCTTATTCAGATGGTCTACATCAAGCAATAGAAGCTAAAGAAGGAGTAACAATTAATCAAGAAACAAAAACTCTTGCAACAATCACCTTCCAAAATTTATTCAGAATGTATAAGAAACTATCAGGTATGACAGGTACTGCAAAAACTGAAGAAGAAGAATTTAGAAATATATATAACATGTATGTTATTGAAATTCCTACTAATAGACCAGTAATACGTATAGATGCACCAGATTTAGTTTATGCTACAAAAGAGGCAAAATATAAAGCCATAATTAATTTCGTTAAAGAACGTTATGAAAAAGGCCAACCCGTACTAATTGGTACAATTGCCATTGAAACAAGTGAATTAATAAGTAATTTATTAAAACAAGCCAAGATTCCACACGAAGTATTAAATGCTAAGAATCATGCTCGTGAAGCTGAAATAATTTCTAAAATAGGTTTAGGAAAATCTGTTACTATTGCAACTAATATGGCAGGTCGTGGTACAGATATTAAACTATCAGATGAAGTAAGAAATCTTGGTGGATTATGTGTAGTTGGTACTGAACGTCATGAGTCACGTCGTATTGATAATCAGCTAAGAGGTCGTTCAGGACGTCAAGGAGATCCTGGTTATACTCAATTTTTCGTTTCTATGAAAGATGATTTAATGGTTAGATTTGGATCAGATAGAATTGGCGAAATGATGAAAAATATGGGATTGGGAGACCAAGCCATTCAGAGTAAAACATTTACAAGATCAATCGGAACTGCACAAAAAAGAGTTGAAGGAAATAACTTTGATATTCGTAAACAATTGCTTCAATATGATGATGTAATGAATAATCAAAGAGAAATTATTTATGAAAAAAGAAATACTATTCTAGATAGTGATTCCATACATGAAATGGTATTAAGTTCCTTTAGACATCATGTAGAAGACTTAGTAAACTCACATCTAGCACCTGAAGGAATGTTAACTGATGATGACTTATCAGAAATAGTAGACTTTGCAAATGAAAATTTATTAAAGAAAGATATTAAAAAGAAAGATATTGAAAACTTAACACCAGAAGAAGTAATAGATAAAATATCTAAAATAGTAATATCAGAATATGAAGAAAAAATAAAAGAAATTCCACAAGAAATATCAGAAGAATTTGAAAAGGTTATAACTTTACAAGTTGTTGATAATTATTGGATGGAACATATTAATACAATGTCTCACTTAAGAGAAGGAATTCATTTAAGAGGATATGCACAAGAAGATCCATTAAGAGCATATACAATGGAAGGATTTGAATTGTTTGATTCAATGCTACAAAAAATAGATAAAGATGTTAGTATATTCTTACTAAAAGCAGAAATTCGTCATAACGTTGAAAGAAAAGTTGTATCAAAAAAACAAATAACTAATGAAAGTGATGATACAGCTAAGAAAACTCCAAAAAGATCAAAAAAAATAGGTCGTAATGATCCATGCCCTTGTGGCTCAGGCAAGAAATATAAGCAATGTTGTGGTAAATAATGATTAAAAGCGGCGTAAACCCAAGTAATATAAGGGCTTACGCTATTTTTATACAATACTAAAAAATTGTAAAAAATTACAACTTAAAAATTTTAGATAAGTTTTAGATAAGTATTCCAAATTATTAAAAGCGCTTCAAACCTTTATGAAATAAGGCTAGAATGTTTATAAAATTAGATAAGTTTTTCATTTGATTTTGCCAAAAACAAATTTTTATGTTATACTAATTATAGTAAAAATAAAGTATAGGTTTTCAATTTTCAAAAAAATGGAAAACTATACTTTTTTTCTTTTTTATTAACAAAGGAGGATTGATAATATATGTTTGATGGATTGGTAAAAGAGTTAAAAAAATTGGAACATACAACTTATAGTATGAAGATACTAGCAGATGAAGAAGGATATGTTGATAAAGAATGTCCAGACTCAAAGTGTCTAAAAAAATTTAAAGTGTTTGCAGAGGATTGGAATGCACTTTCTGAAGATTCAACGATACACTGCCCTTTTTGTGGGTTTGAATCAACTATTAATAATTGGTTTACAACTGAACAAGTTACACAGGCTAGGGAACAGGCAATTCAAAAGATGTATTATGATATTGATAATGCATTAAAAAAAGGAACTAAGACAGCTAATAATCAATTGAACAGAAAATTTAATAGAAATAGTATGATTAAAATGAATATTAGTTACAAAGGTAGAAATACTTATTTTGTTGATATGCCTGCAAACGCACTTGACGAAATGCAACAAAAAATTGAATGTCCGTTTTGTCATTTTAAATATGAAGTTATAGGTTCAGGATTTTTTTGTCCGAAATGTGGAGAAAACTCTGCAGAACAAACATTTGGTAATACCATAGAGAAAGTTAAAGGAAATATTAAAAATTTATCAACTATATATGATACCGTTTCAGTAATCAGCAAAGATGAAGCAGCAAGAACATGCGAATCACTTAAAATTAACTCATTAAATGATTTGGTAGTAGCATTCCAAAGATTATGTGAATCATTATATAGTAAAATAAGGCCTACAGATACTATAAAAAAGAATTTGTTTCAAAGATTAGATGATGGAAGTCAAAAATTTAAAGATGCTATTAATTACGGATATGATGAATTGATTAATGGAAATGAATTGAATCAAGTTAAAATATGTTTTCAAAAAAGGCATTGTTTTGCACACAATGATGGAATAGTTGATGAAGACTATATAAATAAAAGTGGTGACAATTCATATAAATTAGGACAGCATTTAAATGTTAATGAGTTAGAAATATTAAAATATATGGAATTTGTAAATAAGCTTGGTCAAAAATTGATTGATAAAGTAAACAATCTAAAATGATAAAAATATGATATAATAAGCGTAGGAGTTAATAATATGACAAGATATTATTGTAGTGGCTTTGATATTAATAATGCTTTTGGACAAGGATTAGGAGATATGTTCTTAAGTGAATTAAAAGATAGAAAAAGTATAGTATATATTCCTGGTGGTGCAGATAAAATACAAAAAGTCAGAGAAAAATATATTCCGGTATTTACTGAACATTTTAAAAATGTTGGAATAGAATTTGAAACAAGTACTATAATTACACCTGATATGTCTCCTGCAGAAGCTCAAAAGGCAGTTAATGAAGCTAGCTTTGTAATGTTAATGGGTGGAGATCCATTTAAACAAAAAGATTTGTGTGACAAATTGGGATTATTAGAAGTTTTAAAAAAATATGATGGGGTAATGTTAGGCTTTAGTGCTGGTGCAATGTTAATGTCAAAATATATTATAATTACACCATGTAGTGAAGAGTATCCAGACTTTCATATTGAGGAAGGTTTAAATTTAGATGGAATTTCAATTTATCCACATAATAATACTAATGATCAAGAATATCCTGATACATTAGTAGTTGGAGATGAAACATACAAGAAAGAAGATTTAATTAAAGTAGCTAATCAATATGGAGATTATTATTTGTTACAAGATAATTTAAGAGAAGATGGACTTACCGATGTTAGTCTTATTAGAACAACAAATGGTAGTATAGAAATATATACCGAAAATGATGGAAAAATATGGACTGCAAAAAATAGTGGTATTGTTCTTTCAAATAAAATAGAGATGAATAATGTAAGAAAAATCTAATTACTTAAAAATTGTAAAAAATTAAAATCAAATTATTTTAGATAAGTTTTTACATAAGTTTTGCTAGGTTTGCCGAGTGCTACGGAGTGCTCCGGGGTGCAACCAAGTGCCGAATTAACGAGCCAAGTGCTCCCAAAAAATGCCAAAATCCCCAATACCAAAAGCCATGTGGCAGCGGAAAGAAATACAAACAAAGCTGTGGTAAATAGCTTATTTTATAAAAAAATAGAAAGGTAAAAGTATGAAAATAGTTTTAGGCTCAACGAATGTTTCTAAACAAAGGTCAATTTTAATTGCAATGACCGAATTAGGATTTGATGATGTTTCTATTATCCCTGTTAGTGTTAATTCTTTAGTCAGTTCTAAACCCATAAATGCAGAAACATTAGTAGGTGCAAGAAATAGAAACCAAGGTTTATATAATTATTGCACAGAAAATGATATTTCATTTGATTTACTAATTAGCATTGAAGGTGGATATGAGCAGATAGATGATACATATTTTATTGTTACTTATGCATCAATATTTGATTCCAAGGGTGATGAATTTATAGGAAAATCAACTGGACTTCAAATTACTGAAAATATGTTTAATTATATTAAAGAGGGAAAATCTTTAAATAAAGTCATTGAAAGTATTCTTGGTAATAGTAGTAATAAAAAAGATAATGGAATAACTGGATATCTAACAAATGGGTATTATAGAAGAGATGTATTTGAATCTTCAGCAGTTATAAGCGCTATGCAAACTTTATTGAATTCTAAATCAAATTATAAAAAATTAGAGAAAAAAATAGAAAGTTAGAGAAATTTAAAATAAACATGCTGTGGAAAATCATTAATTTAAAAATCAGCAATTTGGTTCAAGTTTTAGAACTTGTCCACAAAAATTAAAAATATGTAATAAAATAAAGGCGTGAACAATGATTATATTTGTTGACACCTTTTAAAATCTAATAGAAATGTGGGCACAATAATGGAAAAAAAACAATAATATTGTAACTTATTAAACTGATGATGGAATGACAAAAATAGATGTAAAACTTGAAGATGAAACAGTATGGCTATCTCAACAACAAATGGCTGACTGATATGATACGACTAAACAAAATATAAGTTTGCATATTAAAAATATCTTTGATGAAGGCGAATTAGTCATGGATTCAACTATCAAGGAATTCTTGACAGTTCAAAAGGAAGAAAATCGAGAAGTTGAAAGAAAAGTTAAATATTACAATTTAGATATGATTATATCTTTAGGATATAGAATAAAATCAAAAGTTGCTACTAATTTTAGAAGATGGGCGACTAAAATATTAAAAGAATATATGATTAAAGGCTTCACTATGGATACTGAAAGACTTAAAGGAAATGGTGGAGGAAATTATTGGAAAGAATTACTTGCTAGAAATAAAGATATAAGATCATCTAAAAAAGTATTATATAGACAAGTTCTTGATTTATATACAACTGCAGTAGACTGAAACCCAAAAGATGAAAAATCAATTGAATTTTTTAAAATTGTTCAAAATAAATTTCATTATGCTGCTCATGGACATACGGCTTCTGAAGTTATATATGAAAGAGCAGATTCTAATAAACTTTTTATGGGATTAACTACTTTTAAAGGTGATTTACCAGTATTGCTTTGAAGCAGGGAAGGTAAATGGAAAAAGAAAACAAATAACAAAAAGTGGCTTTAAGACAAAGAATGACGCATACATAGCGGGACAAAAAGCATACGACGAATTCATTAATTGGATAAGTGATATAGAATGTAATATGTTGTATGGAGATTATTTAGATTACTGGATGAAAGAATATTTTGAAATAAATTATAAATATTCTACAGCCAAAAGATATAAAGAGTCTTTTAGAAATATAAAAAATAATTCAACTTAGAGCTTTGACAAATAAAATAATTAAGGGATATTTACTACAATGCATATATATAATACAATTATATATAGGTGATTAAGATGAAATATGAAATAGTTAATGTAAAGCAAGAAGATAAAGAGAAACTATATAGATTACTGCAATATGCATTATATGATGGTTCACAATATATTGATAATAATATAAATGAAAATTGTATATTTGAGTATAGATGGTTTGATAAATATTTTACTGATAATAATCGGAATGCCTATTTTATTAAAAGTGGAAATAAATATGTAGGAATGGTTATGGTAAATGAAAATTTAAAATTTAATAAAACCGGTAAGTGCATAGCTGAATTTTTAATAATGCCAAGATTTAGAAAAAATCATATTGGCAAAAACGTCGCTTATAAAATATTTGAGAAATTTAAAGGTGATTGGGAAGTTCAACCAATGGAAAATAATCCTATTGCATATTCATTTTGGAAAAATATTATATCGGAATATACAAATGGTAATTATATAATTAAAAATGATGGAATAGAAGATGTATTTATTTTTAATAATAAATAGAGACGCTTATTTACACAAATAATAGAATATAAAAAAATAAAATAAAAAAAGTTGAAAAAATCTATTATTATTTTTTGAATAATGATATACTCTATTTAAGATAGGAGAGGTGAAAATGGACAAAAAAGAAAGTAAAAGCTCTAAAGGCTCTATTATAGCGATAGTAATATTATCTATTTTAGTAGTTGGATTATGTGGATATATTGTATATGATAAGATGTCTACAAAAGAGTCAATCAACACTGAAAAAACACAAAAAAGCGATAAGAAAAACACAAAGTATACAAATGACAATAAAAATGATGACAGTAAAGAAACAGATAGTAAAACTGATAGTAAAGATAGCGACAGTAAAAATAATAATAGTCAAACTACAGAAGGAAAAGAAGATTCTAAAGATTGTTCAAACACCGTTAGATGCTATGGAACATATTATGTAAACGGAGATACAAATGATTTGAAATACATTTTGAGTGAGGATGGAACGTATAGAGTTGAAGGTAAAGAAGATTTTGGTGTATTTACAATTAATTCAAATACAATAACCTTCCTTCAAATGAAACATACAGTAGGACCTAGAGAAGAGGACCCTTATTATGAAAATCCAAGGATTTATTTAATTTCTGATGACTGTTCGAAGATTAGATTAACATCATCTGGTAGTGAAATATCTGCAGCATTAGTAAAAGTAAATTAAGCAGCAACTCGAACTGAGTTGCCTCTTTTATTTATAAGTAATTTTCGCGTCAAAAAGGTAAATTTCAATAAAATATGCAATTCCATTATTAACAAACATTTTTGTTTGTATTATCTTAAATCAAGATGATGTAGATGTATTGCGTGTATTAGAAAAACATATAAAACTAGAGAATATAGTAAAAAATAAAAAAGGTTTTTCTAACTATTTCTGTAATATTTATACTATATAAATGAAAGGTGATAATTATGGATAAAATTTACGATGAATATTATTATAAAATCTATCATTGGGCCATAAAAAAGACAAGGAATAAAGAAGATGCTGAAGACTTAACAAATAGCGTGTTTTTATCTATTTTTGAATATTTAAGTAAAGATATTGAAATAGATAAAATAGAGAACTTAATATGGAAAATTGCTTATAACTTATGGTGCACCAAAGCAAAAAAATATATTAAGGAAAAAAATAATACTTCGCTAGATAATGATAATGAATTTGGCTATGAAGTAGAAATGATTGATAAAATTATATATAAAGAAATCATCGGAAATTTGAATAATATTGGTTTAACTGAAAAAGAACAAGAATCATTCAAATTGTATTATTTAAAAGACCTTTCAATAAAAGATATTAGTAAAAAATTAGGCACAAAGGAGACAAATGTTAAATATTATTTGTATAGTGCTAGAAACAAAATAAAGGAGAGATATAATGAATAATTTAAATTTAGACAAATATTTAAATATTGCAAATGAAACTAAAATTAAAAAAGGATTAAATAATTATAGTCCTTTATATCCAATGTTAAGAGTAGAAAATGAAAAAATGTATATTGGAGTTTTATTAACATCAGAAAAAGATAATGTCTGGGACGCCTCTGAGCAAGTAAAGCCAGAATATTGGATGTTAATTGATATTGATACTGAAAAGGTTATAGAATTTAATAAAACAGCAGAAAAGAGCTTTATTCTAGGAGATGTAATTCCTAAAAATACCAGTGAGGATAAAAAAGAACTTTCTAAATACACTGTTGAAAAAACATTACAATATAAGAACTATTTAATAGAAGACATTAAAAATGAACAATTACCATTACAAAAGAAACTATCAAATATTTTAGGCAATGAAATGGAAATTGATGGGGAAAGAATAAATATAAATGACTATTTATTATCAAACTTAGAAGAAGATATTAAATCAAAAGTTAATGAACTAGTAAATGTTCTTATCTGGTCAAAATACGGATCAATTACTTTCTATTATGATAATTTATTTAATCAAATTTTAAATGAATATAAAGATAAAAAAATAGTAAATAATGATAAAATAAAATTATGTATTGAAATAATGAACAATTATTACGATGGTGTAATAGGAATTGATAACTTTTTCAATATAAAATAAACGAAGGTGAATAAACATTTTACTATAAAGAAAAGATAAATCAATCGCGCTAAACTGCTGCTTATAAAGGAGAAAAATAATTATGATAGTGAAAAATAATTATAATGAATGTTTAACAAATCTGGCTTGCTCTATTAGAAAGTATTTTGATTTAGAATACAAGCACAATACAATTGATTATATTGATAAAATATTAGCTAAAAAGAAGCCTAGAAATGTAGTAACAATACTATGCGACGGAATGGGTTCGAATATCATGGATAGAATTTTAGGACCGAACAGTTTTCTTCTAAAACATAGGCTTAAACCTATAACAACAGTTTTTCCTGCAACAACAGTAGCAGCAACAACTTCTATGATGACAGGGCTTAATCCTGTTGAAACAGGTATGCTTGGTTGGGATATGTATTATAAAGATATAGATAAGACAATTACAACATTTTTGAATTCAGAAAAAGAAGATGAAGAGCATAAGCCATTGAAAGAAGCACGTGAATACAACAAGAAACATATGATTACAAAATCTATTACGGAAGAAATAAATGAAAAGGGAACTGATTCTGGATATATACTATTTCCCTTTGGTCAGAATCCATACAAGGATATTGATGACATGTACAACAAAATAGAATCACTATGCGATGAGCCGGGTAAGAAATATATTTATGCATATGATACAGAGCCAGATCATACAATGCATGAACTTGGTTGTGCTACTGATGAAGTAAAAGAAATAGTAAAAAATATAAACAAAAAAGTAGAAGCATTAAGCCATAAATTAAAGGATACAATAATATTTGTTGTTGCAGACCATGGACATAAAAATGTAGAAAATATAATGCTTGAAGATTATTCGGACATAGTAGAATGCCTAGAAAGAAACACTTCGCTAGAACCTAGAGCCGTTAACTTCTTTATAAAAGAAAATAAAAAAGAAGAGTTTCCGGAAATATTCAATAAACACTTTAAGGACGATTTTGATTTATATACTAAAGAAGATGTTATAAATTCTAAACTATTTGGTGATGGAAAAGAAAATGAAGTCTTTAGAGACATATTAGGAGACTATCTAGCTATCGCTAAAACTGATAAAACATTATTATATAATGGCTCAGAAATATTAAAATCACAGCATGCGGGCTATACAGATGATGAAGTTTTAGTACCGTTAATTATAGTATAATAATTATATAAAGTAAAAAAAGAAAGTAGGCGTTATATATGGAAAAGTTTTATTTGGAAAAACCATCACTAGAAAGAAAAGAAGAAATATTTGAGTATATTAATGAATTTGTCGAGTATAATTCTGACATAAATGGAACAGGTGGCCTAGATAAAATTATAGAAGGATGCACATTTGAACAAGCCCTTGCGAGATGCTTAAGTATGGAAGACGAAGACTATGCTAAAAAGATAAATCGCTGCCAAAGTAAAACATTTTTACTAATTAGAGAAAACGATAATAGAATTGTTGGAACTATCAATGTTAGATGGAATTTAACAGCGGCTATGAAACAGTTTGGCGGAAATATTGGGTATGGAATAAGACCAACAGAAAGAAGAAAAGGTTATAATAAGATTAATTTATATTTAGGAATGCAAGAAGCTCAAAAACTTGGACTAGATAGAGTAATGTTAGACTGTGATGTAAATAACCTTGGTTCAGACAGAACATTAAAAGCACTTGGTGGAGTATTAGAAAGAACTGAAGTTGACCCAGCAGATGGGATTTTAACTAACGTCTACTGGTTTGATGTTGATAACTGTCTTGAGAAATACAAAGATATATATTCACCATTAATTTCAAAACCAATCTCAAAAAATAAAAGAAAGAAGCAATAGTTATGAAAAATTCAAAAAAAAGAAAATAATAATAAAAGTACTAAATGATGATATAATCAAGTTGGAGGAATAATATGAATAAAGTAAAAATAAATGGCATATATAAACACTTTAAAGGAAATTATTATTTAGTGCAGGCAACAGCCAAAAATTCAGAAACCAACGAAGATTATGTAATATACAGAGCATTATATGGAGATAATGAGCTTTGGATTAGACCGTTAGCTCTGTTTTTAAGTAAAGTTGATCATAAAAAGTATCCAGACATTAAACAAGAATATCGCTTTGAATTACAAAAAATAGAAAGCATTGCTAAATAGGTTATAATTATGTCAAAAGTATCTAATGTAATAACTCTGTTAGAACTGCTTCAATCCGGCCGTAAGTATAGTATAAAAGAATTAGCAAATATTCTAGAAGTATCAGAACGGATGATTAGAGTTTATAAAGAGGATTTAGAAAAAGCTGGAATTTATATCGATACAATTTTAGGCCCATATGGTGGCTATGTCCTAACTCAATCGGTAAAAGTTCCTATCAGAAAATTTAGCGAGAATGATTATAAAATATTGGATCTTTATATTGAAAATGAAAAAGATAACGAAAAAAAGGAAAAACTGACAAACCTTCAAAATAAAATTAAAGGAGTTTATATTGGCTCAAAGCAAGATACTAACAAATTTAAATTAGAGGATGAACTACAAAGAAAATTCAATTTATTAACACGGGCTATAAAAGAAAAAAGAAAAGTAAAAATACGCTATTATTCATACAACAAAGGTGAAAATGAAAGAATAATCGATCCTGCAGAAATGTTTCTCTTTCAAGATGGCTGGTACTGTGCCGCTTTTTGTGAGAAAAAACAAGATATTAGGCATTTTGAATTAAAAAGAATCATAAGCTATGAATTATTAAATGAAAAGTATAAGTAGACGAAATATTACCTCCTCCTAAGTTATATTGAACTTGAGGAGGTTTTATTATGGAAAAAAACATGGAGATTAATTTTGAATATTTAAAATTGCGGGTAAAAGATGCATTAAGCCAAACAGATTTAAACTTTGTAAGACATGAACTTCAAAAGATAAAAGATGCAAGCCTAGTATCTGGAGTAGGAGGTTCAAGTGTAGTAAGTGAATTTTGCAGTAAAGTATTAAGTCAAAAAAACGATATAATAAGTATTAGCTGCGAACCAAGAGATTTCATATATCAAAACATTTCAAACTTTAAAAATGTCATTTGTTGCAGTTATTCAGGAAATAATTATGGAGTAGATTTATCATTTGATAATAACTTAAAAAAGTATTTATTATCAAATAATAAAGCGTCTTCACCAGAAACTGTGAGCTTGCAATATCAAACAACGATTGAAAAAGAAAAAAGCTTTATTTCGTTAGGAGCAACTTTAATCCCAATAAGTATTTTAATGGACTACTATTTAGAAGGCGATGATAATAAAGTGTTAGAACTTATTGTGGAAAAAAGCTTTTCATTTGAACCCAGCGAAGTATATGAAATATTTTCAGGATATGATACCAAAACAGCCTCGAAGTACCTAGAATCAACAATGGTAGAATCAGGAATAGGGATTCCAATTGTTCATGATAAATACTCATACTGTCACGGACGTTCGACATTATCAACGGTAAAAAAAAACAATGCTATTTATTTCAATAGAGAAACTGATTTTGATAAAATGATGTTAGAGGAGTTAAAAAAATATTATCAAGAAGTAATAGTCATTAAATCTAGTTCAAAAGATCAAGTTGTGGATGATTATCAAATGTTAATTCAATCAATGTATTTAACTAAGTATTTAGCAGAAGAACAGCAAAAAGACTTATCAAAAATAAAATATTCAAAAGTAGTAAAAAAACTATATAAATATTCTGGTAAAATTTAAATTAAAATATGATATACTAAAGGCGGGTGAGGTTATGCGAGAATATACAAGAAAACAAATTATGGAAGAAAGTCGTCACCAATTTATATATGGCTATAATACCGAAGAAAGACATGCTTTCTTAAGGAGTTTAGAAAAAAAATATCCAATAATGACAGATTCTAGTGAACCGGTAGCCGTATATATGAGAGATTTTTCTCTACCTATAAGTAAACCAACAAATGAAATTATTAATTCTGAAACAGTTAGACTAATTGCAAATGAATTTTTAGCCTTTTCAATTTCAGAAAACATCATTAGAAGAATACTAGAACAAGGAAAAATAAATGCTTCAATGTCAAAAATCAATGATTTATTAGAGAAAATAAATAGATTGTATGGGAACTCAAAGTATCAACAAGCCAGATCATTGGAAGAACTTAAAAGTATTTTAGAAGAATCAAGGAAAATGTATTCTAATTATTATGTTGAATACTTACAAGGTGACCAGTCCTGGTTTGATGTTGATAGACTAAGAATGCCTTTTATAAGTGCTGTTGATTTGGCAGCAAAAACAAAAGAAGCCTTAAACATAGATTCTTACTATGGCCTAATATTTGAAGCAAATAAAAGGATGTCTCTATCGTCATATCAAGCAATTAATGGTTTTATTACCAGACGGTGCAATTCAGAACTTTCTATAAAAGTTGCTACTAATCCAGCCAACTGGCCAACTTTCTGTGACTCAACTGGCACATTAGCTGAAAACATTCATGACTATGGCATTGTAGAAATTGATAATAGCCATAAAGAATACATAAAACAAATGCACAAGTAAGAAATAAAAGGAGAATAAAATGAAGAACTGGAGTTTTGGCATAGACAATGATAATTTAGTAAACTTAGTTTTAGCAGGTAAAAAAACCGCAACAACTTACCTATATCACAAAAAAGATGTTCCTATAATAGGTGAAGAGTCTATAATTCACTTTGATAATGAAAAAAATGCTTGCGTTATAAAAACTAAAGAATATCATATTTTAAAATTCAAAGACATGACAGAAGAATTAGCCAAACTTGAAGGTGAGGGAGATCTTTCTCTTTCATACTGGCAGAAAGTGCATACTGATTTTTTTAAAAGTTTTTCTAAAAGCTTTAACGATGAGACGAAAATAATATTTGAAATATTTGAAATAACTAAAAACTTAGTTCAAGAAAGACTACAACTAGGAGAGTTAATCGCTACTAAAAATAAAATTATTTTAGGCGAAACCAAAAATATATATGAAGTAAATGCAGGCTTTAATAACACTATTTTTAGTGTAAATAACAAATACATAATAAAAGTTTGTACTAACCAAGCACTTGAAGAAACCTTTGAAAAAGAGTATGCATTTTACATTGAAAATAAAAATAATCAAAATATACCAGAATTATATAAATATGATAAAAGTAAGCAAGAAATACCATATGTATATGAAATTATAGAACAAATTCCTGGTAAAACACTTTATTATTTTTGGTACAAAATGACTGAATTAGAAAGAGAAGAAACCATCAAGAAATTAATTACAATAATAAAAAAAATTCATAGTTCTAAAGTAGAAACTTTTGATTGGGCCAAAACCATAAAAAGTAAAGTTAAAGAAAACATCGAAAATTCCAAGGAACTATTCACAAGCACAGAATATAATACCATCGAAAAATCTTTAGAATTATATGATGAGTACTTAAAAGACAACAAATTTGCTTTTATTCATAATGATCTTCATTTTGACAATATTATATATCACGACAAAAAACTAACTATTATTGATTTTAACGACTGCACGATTGCCCCAATCGATTTTGAGTTTAGGCAGATATATGCTTGCCAAGAAAAGCCTTGGAAATGGGCCAATATTGAAATGGATCCGCTTCAAAAACCAAAAGATTATAAAAACATTTTTAACTATGCTAAAAAGTACTATGAGGCTTTAAATAACATCAAATACTTAGAAAAACGTATGATTATATATAAAATTTTTGATAGTTCCAAACATTTGAAAAAGTATAAATCAAAAGAGTTAATCAACGATATTATTACTAATACAAATAAATTATTAACAGACAAAAAAAGGTGATAAAATTATGGACGATATAATTGAATTAAATAAGCGCTTATCAAGAATCAAGTATGGTTGGCATGACAAAGACAATAATACTTATGAAAAGTTAGATAAATCTGAGTTTCAAAAAAAATATAAGATGCCAAGCCTAAATCAAATAAAAAAAAATGACCATGCTATATGCTGGGAATTATGCGAATTAGAAAGACATTACTTTAAAAAAACTAAATATCCATTTCAAACGATTTTTGTTGTTTTAAACATTGGAAAAAGTAAACCAGGCCATTCTTTCCTAGTTTTTAAAAATGAAAATAACAAATATGTTTGGTTTGAATCATCATGGAGTGATATGAAGGGCTTAAGAGAATATGAAAATCCTGTCCAGCTATTTAATGATATAAAAGATAATTTTTATAAATTTATTAAAACAAAAGACTATGATAAAAATAAAATAGAATTTTATGCCTACAAAAAACCTTTAAAAAGACTAAATTGTAAAGAATTCTACTTCAATGCTTTATATCTTGGTAAAAAACTAGACAAGGATTTTAAATTATAAAATATCTATCTAAAACGACAAAAAAGCCTATTTTTATTACTTAAAGAGTTTAAAAAAGGAGCCAATTATGGCTCCATCTATTATAAGAGGATCTTCACACTATATAGTGAACCTTCCTCATTAATAATATATACACATTTTAAATAAAATATACAAAAAAAATAAAATTGTTAGCAATTGTTTTACATATAAAAATATGCTAACATATAGCTATAATATATAAAGTGTATAAAAATATGAAAAATATACATTATAATAAAGAGGTATAAAATGGAAATAAAAGAATCAAAACAAACTTTGGAAAAATATCTTTTAGAAATTGAAAATTTATGGAGGTCACTTTGACATCGATAAAAAGAAGGAGGAATTAAAAAGCCTTCAAAAAGAAACAGAAGATCCATCATTTTGGACTAATCGTGATAAAAAAGATCAGGTTTTATCGGAAATTTCAAATAAAAAAGAAAGCATTGATAAAATTGAATCAATGAAGAAGAAAATACAAGATAATTTAGAAATTTTAGAACTACTAGAAACAGAAAATGATGAAGACTTAGCTACTCAAGTCGCAACTGAAATTAAAAAATTACCTTCCGAAATAGAACAATTAAATTTACTAGTACTATTATCCGGTCCATATGATAATAATAATTGTATTTTGGATATTCATTCAGGAGCAGGTGGAACAGAAGCTTGTGACTGGGCATTAATGCTTTATCGCATGTATACTAGATGGTGTGAAAAGAAAAATTACAAAGTTGAAGTTCTTGACTATCAAGATGGAGAAGAAGCTGGAATTAAAAGTGCCTCTTTATTGATAAAAGGTTATAATGCTTATGGTTATTTAAAAAATGAAAAAGGAGTTCACAGACTTGTTAGGTTATCACCATTTGATTCAAATAATCGGCGTCATACCTCTTTCGCATCTATTGAAGTAACTCCAGAGATAGAACAGGATAATACGATTGAAATCGACGAAAAAGACTTAAAAATTGATGTTTATCGCTCCTCAGGTTGTGGGGGACAAGGAGTAAATACAACTGATTCAGCTGTAAGAATCACGCATTTACCTACTAAGATTGTGGTTACCTGTCAAAATGAACGTAGTCAGATTCAAAATAAAGAACAAGCTATGCGCGTCTTAAAAAATAAACTTTTGGTAAAAAAAATAGAAGAACAGGAACAAGAACTAAATAAAATCAAAGGAACCCAAAAGAATATCGAATTTGGATCACAAATCAGAAGCTATGTTATGCACCCATATTCAATGGTAAAAGATCATAGAACAAACTATGAAACAAGTAATGTTACTAAAGTATTAGATGGTGATATAGATGCTTTTATTGAAAGCAATTTAAAAAGAGGGTTATAATATGAAATTTTTATCACGAAATAAAAACTTTAAAATTTTAGAACAAATAAAAGAAAAGTCTAAATATAAAAGACTATTCAAGTTTATAATTGGTTGCTTTTTAGTAGCTATTTCTTATAACTTGTTTTTAGCACCAAATGATTTAGTGGCTGGTGGTGTAGGTGGAATTGCTATTATTTTAAATGAATTATTAGGACTAGATTACTCTACAGTAATTTTACTTGGAAATATCATTCTTTTAATAATTAGTTTGATTTTTTTAGGCAAAGAAGAAACAAAAGGCTCAATTTTAGGATCTTTGGTATTTCCTATTTGTGTAAAACTAACCTCTAATATTAACGCATATATTAATATTGAAAGTTCAGAATTACTTTTAGCAGCCGTTTTTGGAGGAGTTTTATATGGCTTTGGAGCTGGTATGATTTTTAAGGCTGGCTACACTGGTGGAGGAACTGATGTAATAAGTCAACTATTAAACAAATATTTAAAACTAAGTATGGGAAAAAGTTTGTTATTTACTGACGGAACAATAGTATTGTTATCATCTTTTGTCTTTGGCACAAATAAATTATTATATTCTATAATAGCCCTATATATAATCAGTTTAATTTCAGATCGTGTAATTTTAGGTATATCAGATAGCAAAGCCTTCTATATAGTAACAGACGAGGAGCAGGCTATAAAAGAATATATTCTAAAATACTTAAATCATGGTGTAACAGTATTTAATGCTAAAGGTGGTTTTGCCAAAGAAAAACAAACAGTTTTGATGTGTGTTTTACCAACAAAAGATTATTATAGGTTGAAAGAGGGTATATCTGAAATAGATCCTGATGCATTTTTTGTGGTAACAGACGCCTATGAAGTTTTTGGAGGCGAGTAATATGGATGAAATAGTAGAAAAATTAAAATACAAAAATGTCGGTAAAAGAATTGCTATGTTAATTTTTTCACTATTCTTTAGTGCCATAGTATACAATCTATTTTTACTTCCTGTAAATTTAGTAACAGGAGGTTCGGGTGGTATTGCGACAATAACAAATTATGTATATGGAATAGATCCGGCCTTAATGATTTTAATAGTATCGCTAATTTGTGCCCTATTAAGTTTTATGTATTTAGGCACAAGAGTAACTGCGGTTACAATACTAGCAAGTATTCTCTATCCATTTTTTGTTGAAATAACAGAGCCTTTAGTTAATATTGTAAAAATTGATTATAGCGATATGTTCATCATCACTATCTTTGCTGGAGTCCTAAACGGTATTGCCAATGGTCTTATGTATAAAACTGGTTATAATAATGGGGGATTACCTGTTATCAGTCAAATACTAGAAAAATATTACAAAATACCAATAGCAACAACAAGTGCAATTATTAATACAACAGTCGTTTTAATAGGTGGAGTCTTCTTTGGTTGGACAAATGTTATGTATGCTATAATACTTATTTACTTAAATACAATAATAATTAACAAAGTACTATTAGGTATATCAAATAATAAAGCATTTTATATAATAACATCTGAGGAAAAAGAAATTAAAGACTATATAATCAAAAATCTAGATCATAGTGTAACAGTATTTGATGTTAAGGGTGGCTTTCTAAATAAAAAAAATAAAATTGTTTTAACAGTTGTACCAACAAGAGAATATTATCGTGTAACAGAAGGAATAAAAGCAATTGACAAAGATGCCTTCTTCGTAGTAACAGATGCCTATGAAGTAGTTGGCGGAAAATAATGTAAAATGTATCGAGAAGAAATTTCTTCTCTTTTGTTATGTCGAAATTTATGTTATAATAAAATAGCTAAGGTGGTTGATAATATGGATTTAATCAGAATTAAACACGTTGACAAAAAATATAAGAACGGTGTTACAGCTATATATGACTTAAATTTAGCAATAGAAAAAGGTTCATTTGTATTTATAATTGGTGGATCAGGTTCAGGTAAAAGTACATTAATTAAAATGTTATATCGTGAAGAAAAACCAACTAAAGGTCAAATCATAGTAGGTGGCCTTGATGTTGCTAAACTAAGAAATAAAAAAGTATACAAATTAAGACGAAAACTTGGTATAGTCTTCCAAGATTATCGTCTTCTTCCTAAATTGACAGTTTATGAAAATGTTGCATTTGCTCTAGAAGTAATTGGAGCAAAAAAAGATGAAATTAGAGTAAAAGTTTTAAAGGCCCTAGAAGATGTAGGTTTAAAAAATAAAATACATAATTATCCAGATCAATTATCTGGTGGAGAACAGCAAAGAGTTGCTATTGCCAGAGCCATTGTTAATGATCCCAAATTATTACTATGTGATGAGCCGACAGGAAATCTAGATCCAGAAAAAAGTATGGAAATAATGAAAGTATTAGATGATATTAATAAGACAAGAGGTACAACTATTATTATGGCAACGCATGATAAAGATATTGTTAATAGAATGAAAAAACAAGTCATCATACTTAAGGATGGACATTTAGTAAACTTTAAAGAGAAAGGAGTTTATGATAATGAGGCTATTTAGAATGTTAGGTAGAAGTTTTAGAGATGCTTTCAAAAGTGTTATCAGAAACTTTAGTTTATCACTAGCTTCTATCTCTTGTATAACAATAACTCTAATAATTGTTGCTATTGCTATAATGGCATCTTTCAATATAAACAACTTTACTGAAGAAATAGAAAAAGATTTAACAATCGTTGTTTTCTTAGACCGAGATGTAACTGCTGATGATATAAAATCAGTAAAAAAAGAAATAAATAAAATTTCTAACGTAGATAAAATAACATTTACTTCAAAAGAGGAAGTAAAAAAACAAATGCAAGAAGAATCTGAAGTATTTGCTAAAGTATTAGACGATTATAAAGATGGAGATAGTCCATTAAAAGATACATACAAAGTAAAAGTAAAAAATATTGAAAATATTAAAGAAACAGCAGATAAAATTAAAACAATTGATTCAGTATCTGTAGTAAGATATGGTGAAGGAATGGTTGAAAAATTGGTTTCAGCATTTGACTCTATAAAAAATGTTACTTATGGTGTTGTAATAGCCTTAATTATAGTTACTGTTTTCCTAATAGTTAATACAATAAAATTAACTATTTCCGCAAGAAAAAGAGAAATTGGAATAATGCGTTTAGTAGGAGCAAGCAACTTTACTATCAAAACACCATTTATAATAGAGGGTATGATTTTAGGTGTCTTAGGTTCAATTGTGCCGATAATATTTACAACATATGGATATATGGCATTTTATAAACACTTTGATGGCTATTTATTTTCTAAGCTAATCGTTTTAATAAAACCAGAACCATTTATTTATACAACATCATTAATGGTAATAATTATAGGAATCTTAGTTGGTATGATTGGTAGTGCAAGTGCCGTTAAGAAATACTTAAAAATATAATGAAAAAAAATAAAATTATTTGTTTAACTATTATCTTTGGACTTTTGTTATCACTTGTTGCACTACCTTTAAATACAAGTGCTAAAACTATCAAACAGTTTGAAGATGAAGTTGCTAAGTATACAAAAGAATTGGAAGATAAGAAAAATAATTTAGCACAAAATGATGCTGAAATTGCCAAAATAAGAAGTAAGGTAGCTAGTATTGAAGCTCAAAGAAAAACAGCAGTAGCAGAAGTAGCTACCT
>ENA-ORKV01000969-ORKV01000969.1-human-gut-metagenome-genome-assembly--contig:-NODE-969-length-26239-cov-21.758390_pt1 | contig 26239 bp, 27 predicted proteins | sample MGYA00243058_ERZ508805 | MGnify/ENA primary metagenome ERZ508805 (study PRJEB26277, sample SAMN04329770) | human gut metagenome | biome: human-associated habitat | host: Homo sapiens | place: USA... | reverse complement strand
ATAATCCCGCACATATCTTTTAAAATATCATCGCTTTTCACATAACTACTCATAATGCTATTCTGCCCGATGTTTACCAAATCATTCTCCATATCATATCTACTCCTTTTTATAGAAACTTCTTCAGTTTACCTTTAAACACTCGCACCTATATCACATTAGTAAAACTCATCAAACATCTAAAGAGCATCTTAATATTTCAATGATAAATGTCCATAGTTTCTATCTCAATTTATATCAATTTAGAAAGCTCTCGCCGAATATTCTCCACCTGCGTAATTGCCTTGCCAATACATTTCTGCGCCTTATTTATCTGTAGATGCGTCAGTGCATCCAAAAATCCATCATCAAACCACATATCAATTTCAGCCGCCAAACGACCATACTTCAACTGAATGCTCTTATTATTTGCCAAGCTCCTTAGTTCTGCATTCAAACTATCTAATGCATTCTTCGCTTGTTGTATATCCACATCCGCTTCCGAAAGCGTCGAATATTTCCACAAGGAAGTAAAAAAACCCTTCGTCATCATGTCGATAAAGCTGACGTTACTACTATCATTCATAGAATGCTGTGCCTGCACTAAACATTCCAACGCATAATCCGCAGCATCTATAGTCGCATGGACCTCATAGCTGATATCTTCCGGTTCTTCCTCTTCTCTCAAATCTTCTGGCAGTCGAAGGTTCTGCTCCTTTGCCACTTCAATAATAATGTCATCGCTGACATTTCCGTACAGCTCCTCTAACGATTCTTCTGTCAACAATAACCTTGACAAAAAGACCATCTGCTTTATGGTATCCTCATTACAATGTGATGTAAGCTCCACTATGTTTTCATCTTTAAATCTGACACCGGCATCCAATGCCCTCATAATCAGTCTGCTAGCTTCATATTCATCATCCCAGAATAATTCCTGCACTACTTCCAGCACTTCATCATCACTGCCAAAGTCCGTTACGGATTGCAGGCGTGCCTTGGCATATTCCGGCTTCCAATCATAAAAAGCATCGTAAAATCTGCTCCATGAAATCGGCATACCAGCATCCGGACATAGCTCTTCCTCATACTCTTCTGTAATATCCGCCGGGGCAGATATCTTATATTGCTTCGCTAATTCGACGATAAGCTCATCATCGACACAACAGTACAAGTCTTCTAAATCCTGCGCAGTAAACGCTTCCGCAGATTGATGCAATGCTTTCTTAAAACTCTCCTCTGCACACAGCCCGGCGATTTCCGCAAGATTTTCTCCGGAGAACTTTACACCGTACCGTACAGCTCTGTTCAGGAGCCTCGTCGCTCCTTTTTCATCCTCAAAGGCAATAATATTGAGTGCATCGACAATCTCGTCCGGTGCACCCATATCCTCAAGGGATGATATCTTATTTACAGCGGTGCTTACCTCCCAATCATTTATTTTTTCGTAGTAATCTGACCAACGCATGTAAGCACCTGCCAATCCTTATATTACTATTCCATTGCAATGGTCAATCTCATGCTGAATAATCTGTGCTGTCCAACCTGAATACTTTCCATGTTGTTTCTTAAAGTTCTGATCAAGATAGTCCACTTCTATTTCCTGATATCTCGTACATGGTCTTACACCTTCCAGAGAAAGACATCCTTCCTCAGTCTGATATGCTCCGGATTTCTGTGTTATTACCGGATTTATCATTGCAAACTGAAATGGTCCGGCTGCTACTACAATGATATTCTTTTTTACTCCAATCATATTGGCAGCCATACCAACACAGTATTCTAAATTTGCCTTAAGTGTATCAAGCAAATCTGTCACAATCTGTTTATCTGCCTCTGTTGCATCCACTGACTTCTGTGCCAGAAACAGCGGATCATGCATTATCTTCTTTACCATTAATTCCATCCCTTCCATACATCAGGCTGATATCCAAGTGTAGATTGCTTTCCGTTTCTTACTACCGGTGTTTTAATTACCTGCGGATTCTCCAGTACCTTTTCCAGTTTATCTTCATCTGCTTCACCTACCGCAAATCATAAAGTTTCATTTTCTCTGCATTTCTATATACATTGTCTATAAATAATTTTTCTTAATCTCCTTCATAAGGATGTCTTTACATTCCTCACTCATGTAAAACATCGTCGTCCGAAACGGAAATCCCTGCTTCGTTAATTCCTTCATCTTCGATGCACTTAACGGCTTTTTCAGAACTGTAAAATCATCCAGATGCATGTAATACTCATAATCCTTATAACCATCGCAGTCCTTTTTCTCCAGTTTTCCGTCCGCTGTACCGTATGCGATAATGCCATAGCCACTCTTGTATAAAAATACAGTGTCTCCCCGCTGGAGCTTCCCGATCTTCTCTCTCCAACCCGGATAATAAGCCGCCGCTTTCTGCTCGTTTATCATATCATCCGTGTGATTCTTATTATTGGAATAGTTGGTATTTAAAACATAATTATTCCCTTCGTACTCCAGGTAACCCTCAATGGGAGAATACATATTGAACTCAATATAATGTTCCCCATTGATCTCAAACACCCAGTAAATAATAGCATCGATACTCAAGCCGTTGTTCTTCCAATATCTGATCGCATCTACTGTATTCTGATCAAGTCCATTGGTAACAATAAGGAAATGCTGGTGCATGTTAAAATCGCTCTTACGCAATGCTTTATCATCCGGAAGATCGAAATACTGCTTATGTATCTCCAACAACTCAACATTAGATTTGCTGTATTTCTGAAACAGTTCATTCAACTCATCATAATTACTGCTGCCATATAACTGCCCATACCGAAGCACCTGCAGGAGATTTTCCCTATCCGAGCTCCATCTCTTCAGTTCCAGAATATATAAGTCACCATTCCTGTCAATCGCAAGAATGTCCGGTTCCTCCTGCCTCGGACGCTCATTGAAAATCGTGAGCAGATCGTTGGAATAAATAAAATCCTGAATATGCGAAGACATCAGACGCTGCAAATCCAGTTCCTTCCAGCCGATGTCCGCTAAGGTGACACGTTTTACTTTCGTATAATCCTGCTTGTTTGGGTTCAATTTATATAGCATAGTTACTACCTCTTCGTCGGCTGTACGCCTACTCCATGCACTTTCTGATCTTATCAATCAATGTCACATCCGCCGGAAGCCACTGCACGGAATCCAGTTCCTCCTTCGTCAGCCACCTGGCAGCCTCTGCCTCGAGAAGCTTCAACTCTCCTGAAGCGACCTCACACCAGAAACAATCCATGGATAAATGAAATGCCGGGTAATCATACTCTATGGTATCTATCAGGTCTCCGACCATGACCGTGGCATCCAGTTCCTCACGGATCTCTCTGACAACTGCCTGCTGCGGAGTCTCGCCTGCTTCGATCTTCCCGCCAGGGAATTCCCAGCCACCTTTAAATTCTCCGTAGCCCCTCGCGGTGGAAAAAATTTTGGTTTTGTGCTCTATGGAATCGCAGATCACGGCTGCGACTACGCGAATGGTTTTCATATAACTATCTCATATGTGATGGAATCACCATGGAACCGATAAAATATTTTTATAATCATTTATTATAGTTTAACAAATATAGTAAACAAGCTTGCAATACTTACTCAGGTTGATACCCTGACTCTATTATTATTTTCAAATCCTCTTTTGCTCTATTCGGAATATCACTGTTGCCATCAATGATTCTCTTTAGTGTTTCTTTAATTACGTTCTTTTCCTTATTTTTCCTCGGATTCAACTAGTTTTGACACATATGTAACCGCTCTCTTTTTCATTCTTGTATCACTTTCATCTAACGAAATCAGCCATTCATCAATATTATTTGAAGTTATAGCATTATGCCTAAGCGTTTGTGCAATATCACTTGCCGTTACTATTAATATAGGGTGTCCATCCTCCATTACTTCCTTATAAGCTTGTTTATCAACATAACTGGTCGTTATCATCACGCCAAATTGTCTATACCTAATCCTTGATATTAACCTTGACATCTCTCTAACACCAACAGAATTTTTTTCTGAATAGCATTTTGCCTCTAATGCACAATCTATTCTTAACGGTGCATTAGCCTTTCCTCCTGAGTTAATCACATAATATCCCACCGCATCTCTACCGCCATCTCTCCATGGTCTTGTTAATTCAAAGTCTTGAAATTTGGGATCAATCTTTTCAAGAATACTCTTCGCACATACCTCAAATCCCTGAGGGAATTTGGTATAATAATCCCGTATTTTCGCCAAACAAGCTTGTCCCTCTACATCGCTTTGAAGTTGATCATACTTGGAAGGAACATCCAATATTCTCTTAGCAATTAATGGAATTATTCCATTTCTGCCTTTATTAATAAAGCTCTTCCATACATCTGGAGCATACTGTATACTGTTCTCATGATCATAAATTAGCGCATTTAACCAGCGCCTATCTATTGCTTCTTCCGTAGAAAGTACCGTAAAATATGCCTCATAATTTTGGAATCTCTCCTCGTTCATTGTTCTCCAAAACGCAACAAGATCACGATCCGGTGATATTTTAGGATTTCCCGGTGCTGCCAACCCCAAAAACTTAACATCCCATCCACATCCTGTTTTCTTAAATATAAAAAAAGGGGGAATATCTTTTATTAATCCATCTTTGCTATTCAAACACTCAAAAACAAATTCAAGTAGCTGGTTACCTTTTCGAGGCGTATCCAATATCGTACGTCCTGGATTCCTGTTATCTCCATAATATCTAAATATACCCGTTTCCTCATCAAGATAATCAGGCCATGCCAATTCCCTCATAGATGTATACAGCACAACATACGCAGGAAGTCCTGAACCGTCCTTTCTCATAATTTTTCTAAATCCACCAGAATTCGAGCAGCCTGGCATTAACTTGCAAAGTACTTCTGACCCTTTTCCGCTAACTTTACCACCTTTATATACTGTATCAACAATCAAATCCGCAGAACTTAATTTTTCAAATGAAATCTCCATTTTTTAATTATCCTATACTTTTTTGTTTTTAAGTTAACGCTACTACTTTATACTCCCCATGAATTGTATAAATCCTGTATTGCCCTCCAATCATTAGATTGCTAAATTTGACTTTTGAGGAGCGGTACGCTTAGCCCAAAATGTACTTTTATTTATAAACTATTTTCAATATAATTGTACATATCCTCCAGCACATATTCATAACATAGAAGCTTTTTTCTCAACGTTTCACATAAGTTTTGATCAAATATAACTGTTTTTCCATCCACTTCACCAATAATAATCTTGCTCTCATCGGATGGTGAATTCTTAACATGTGCCAACGCATTTCTATACTTTATAATATCAGTATTATATCGTTCAAAAAAATTGATGTTTTCCCCCCCGTTATCCAACTGTAGATATTTTTTTAAAGATTCATGCAGTTTATTTTTCAAAATATCATCCGTTTCAATACACCAACTTAGTAACCGCGCTTGCCTAATTGCAGAAAAATCACGTTCGTTTAATAGCTCGTCAATATTTTCTCTGTTTATTTGGGGATATTTATTATCGAGTTTTTCTGCAGTTTTTATATTGTCCTTTAAAATTTTCTTCTTAATATCAGCAGCTATTTTGGATTCATTATCTCCTAATAAAGGCCAAATAATGCTAATCAGGTCGCGAATCTTATTGTCAAAAGCACTTGTTGCATCCATAACAACTCCTCTAATATTAATAAGATTGTCCGCTTTCCGAACCGCTTTATCAACTAACAATTTAACCTTCTCTAAAAATTCGCCATTATTTCTGTCTGCAATAAACACACCTTGCAATGCTTCTTGTTTCATCACTTGATTAATAATTTCAAAGCCCTGACTTGAATAAAACAAAATATCGTTAACAAAATTGCCATTTCTTATCGTCTGTATAATTTCAGATCCATAAATAGTTTTGTCTCCATTATAATCATAAATTTTTTCTAATTCATAATCAACTATTAACAAATCATACTTTTGAAGTTGATATTCCTCTAAATGAAATTCTGAGGCCTTTTCTATTCGCAATATTTCAACTTTATAATTCTTATCTTTAATATATTTTGTTACTCTTCTAGATGTTGTATTGTACCATTCTTCGACATCTTCAAACCAAATAATTCTAAATGACAAATCCATAGTCAAAACCTCATTTGTAATTCAAATCCATCCCTATACTCTTTATTTACAGTTACTGTTGCGTTCATCTTTTTTGCATACTTTTTTACAGTATATAAACCAATACCCGTTCCATTTGTTGTAGTATATCCTTGTTCAAACACTTTAGAACTATCACAATCTGCTTGTAAACCATACCCATTGTCAATCCATTTTATATATCTTCCTTTATCATCATTCCCAAAATCGATATATAGTTTTGTAGCATTAGCCTTTCGCGCATTATCTGCTATATTATCAATAATAATGCTAAATTCTAATGGATTAAACATAATGTCCATTATTCGATTTCCGCCTATTTCTACTGGCAGTTTATGACTCCATTGTTTTTCAACGTATGTTTTTGTAAACTTAACAATATCTATCATTTTATTTCCAGTATCAGCCTTGTACTCGGTATTAATAACTAAATTGTACGTATTTAAAATTTTTGAACAAGTTTGCCTAATTTCATGAAAAATAGGCAAAATATCGTCAATTAGCTCACCGTTCCTTACCATATCCATAATTTCTTCTATGTTGGAATCTATGGAATCAGCATATGTTTTCATAATGTGCATCGCATCAATAGCATTATCAACTGAAACATCTGCTCGTGATTGCAAAACTCCTACTTGTTTTTGTGCTTGTTCTAATTCCCATTTTGTTTTTTCATGTTCAATTACCTCTTGTTGCAGTTCTTTTCTATTTTCAGACACCTCTTTTTTGAGTTTTGCAGTAGCCTTCTCGACTTTATCTGCTTGTTTTAGCAACTCTATATCTGCTTTTGCTCTTGCGATTTTTTTTAGCTCATCTATTTCTGACTTTTTTTTCTGATGTGTTAATATTATTTCTGACAATTCTTCATTATAAGATGCTTTTAAAAGTGTTTCTGGTTTATATTTTGCTTTGATTTTTTTTAATACGGCTTCAAGATTATCATATCCATCTATAGTAGACGCCAGACTTTCATTATCTATAACTTCCTCTCCCCAATGAATAATATTAACAACATACTTTTCCAGAGGCTTTAACAAATATTCATAAAAGAAATCTTCTAGTTCGTTGGTTTCATAAGATGATATAAAACCATTATTACGGCTGGATGTTTCAATAAATCCCTTATTTTCGCCAAAAATATCAATTCTACCACATATTTCACGAGTACCTAAATAGCGATTATATCCTTGTGCTTTTCTTCTATCAATATTCATAAAATCTTTTTCAGGCTCACCATATGGATATACTCTAAATCCGTTTTTATAAATAAAAACACTACCATAATTAACTGATTCTATTCCCATCATCCTTGTGAAATTTACCTTTGCAGCTCTATTCAGACTATATATGGTGCCTTTAATATTTTTTATACTGTATCTATTCTTTTCTTCTATTTCGAATAGCTTTATTCCTCTGTCATTTAATGTTGTTATAATCTTTTTCCCATCCTCAGATATAATTGCCGTAATTTTAGTAGTCTTAATATTTAATATATCAAAAACGTGATTTATAATTTTACCATTTACAATATCCTTATCAAAAACATTTTCTTCTTTACTTTTTTCTTCATCTTTCTCTTTCTCTTCTTCTACTTCCAAAATAATATTAAATAAATCATAATTTTCATCTGCCTCCGGGTTAACAAGTTGTGTTAATGATTTTTTCAATTTTAATAATTCGTCTCTATTCCACTTTTCTCTCAAACCACTAATCTTTATTATGGTACCCTTCTCATCTATCAACTCACTTTCTATTTCATCATACAGGACATCGATATCCTGAAATTCTTCTGTATCTGAATTTTCAAATTCATTCCAATTAATTTTCACAACATTAATCGTTTTATCTTCTTTAGTTTTAGAAAATAAGTCAACTCTTTCTCCTAATCTATCACACGAAAATCTGCCAACTCCCTTAGCTCCTGCATAATTTCTTCTAAACTTTATATTATCTCTATATGTACTATTTTTCTTCTCCGAATATGCCACAAATAACCATTTGTCAATTATTTCCTGTTTAGTCATACCTTTTCCATCATCTATAATATAAATAGCTGAGTTATCAGAATAAATATTTTCAAATTTAATAGTTACCTCTTTAGCACCAGCATCATAAGAATTCTTTACCAGCTCAAAGATAGCAATAAACTTGTCATTTATTAACTCCTTTCCAATAATATTTTTTAATCCAGCACTAACTTTAAAATGGAGTCTTTCACTCATTATTGTTCATCTCCCGTAATACTAATCCAACCTGTTCTGCAAATAGAGGCGGTACTGCATTTGCAACTTGAGTATATCTTGGAACATCATATTTTCTTTGCCCGCCTCCCGTTGTATATTTTCCTAAAAAAATATAATCATCTGGAAAACTTTGAATTCTAGCACACTCTCTTACAGTCATAATCCTTGGTTCTGAATAATGAATAAAATCATCTGGAATTGATGTAATAGTCGGACATATACAGTCATGTTTCAAAGGAGTTACTCCTCTTTTTTTCAAACCTTCCACCATTCCCATTTGAGGTGTTATTCTAATTGCATCATCTGTAGCGTTCATTAATCGCTCAAATAAGTCTACCGTACCTTGTTTCGGTTTTGCAAATCTATGACTATCAGGAATTGTTCCATCACCAATACAAGCTCTCATTAATGCCTGATATGGTGACATAATTTTCCCATATACTCCATTCATAAACCTAGGTGAATCTTTGCTTTGTACTTCTCCGTGATTTCTTTCTAAATCGCCTATAGCTTCACACACTGTAACAGGTACCTGTATTCCCTTTTTCAATAAAAAATTTTCTCTTTTCAGCGATAGCCTATCAAAAAAAGCCTTCGCCTCTCCTTTTCTCGTTGCAAATAATATAAATCGTTTACGTTTTTGAGGCACACCATAATCGGACATTAAAATAACATCATACGCTACATCATAACCTAATTTTTTTAACTGTTTTACAAGTTTTTGAGAATATGGTTCTCCCTTCGTCAACTTACCTTTATACTGTTTATTGAATCCAACCGTAAACCCATGTACATTTTCAAAAAAAAGCATTTCTGGCTGAAGAATTTCAACAAATTTGATGTATGAGTTATATAATCGATTTCTAATATCATTGCCAGTTCTTTTACCTGCCATCGAAAAGCCCTGACAAGGTGGTCCGCCAACCACCAACTGTACTTGCCCTTTTAATCCCCTTAGCTCATTTTCATAGTTTTTCAGTAAAACATTAATATCTAAATTTGTTTGTGGCAACCAATCTGGCCATCGAAAATGTCCTCTGTTGGTAATCAAATTATATTCTAAAGTAGAAAAGGCATCTTCATTTTTTTCCACAGCAAATATACCTTCCCATCCCGCCTTTTGAAGTCCTAATGATAATCCTCCGCATCCTGCGAATAAATCGATATACATACCTTTCCTCCCTTATATGCAAAATAATCCAATTTAGATTTTAACAAACTTGTTTATCCCAGTCAAATTATGAATTCAATCTAGTTGCTACAAATTTTGCATAAGGAAACCCTCCTGACATCACAAGTATAGATTTATCTAACGAAACCAATTCAAGGCAATGCCAAATACCATTTTTTATCATCATAGCCTGTACATTATCAATTATATAGTGGTTATCGTTTCTAAGATTATTAAAAGTGTAAATAGCTTCCTCTCCTTTAAGTTCTACTCTCTTTACAATAATTACTTCTCGTTTATTTTTTGAATTTCGTTTATATGCCTTAACCGTTTTTCCTAACAATTCCTCATAGTTTATTATATTTCTAAAAAAATATAGTTCCAATATACTGCACTCCCTTTATACATTTTTATCTAAATATATCCTATCTTTTTCATTTTATGTATAAAGGAACTATATTTCACCAATATTACAATTGGATTTGTCTGATATTTAGTCAGCTTCAACATATTAAAATAAACTTATTTCTATTAATGCTCTCTTTTGCATATCTCGTTTTGCTATAAATCTCATCCTCGTTCATAGTACCTCTCCAAATCTTCCCTCATCTGCCCTTTCACTCTCTCCCAATCCCCCTCGCTCATCTTCGCTAGCAACGCATGATTCAGTGAGATCACTCCCAGGTCCTTCGAGTAGTACATAAATCTCTTTCTTTCGAACTTTTCAAAGGGATTGGTCAGCATGCTGCTTTTGATCATTTTCCAGTCTTTCAGAGTCTCGGCATTATAAGGGCAGCTGGTGCGATCCACCGGCAGTCCTTTATCGATCCTGTCCTGATAAAAGGCTATGTAATCTGTCAGCACATCCTCGATCTTCGCATCGCCTATCGTGTCCATATGATCGATAAACGACAGCAGGAACGGCATCTTATAAGACAATGAATAATCTCTTTCCTCCAGGAATGCAAAAAAATCATCCCGAACAGTGTCATCGTTATGTTCCTGAATGTTCAGTTCTTTTCTGTATTTCTCCACATCCTCCGGGCTGAACAGGCTGATCTTCTTGCTTCCAAAGGGGAATTCCACCGTTGGTGTAATCTTCCCTTTACGGATCCAACTGGTGATCGTTCCGGTATTGACGAAGTACTCTCTCGCCAGCTGTTCCTGACTGTAGTAATCCCCATACTTTTCTTCAAAGGTATGGATGTCCACTTCCACGATCCGCTCCACGCGCTCTGTGATGCCATCGATCTCGATCATTTGTCCCGGCAGGTAATCCTGTCTGGTGATATCGCCGAACGGAACATACAATGAGTTCCCGAAGATAGCATGCATACTGCAGGGTCTTACCATAGCTCCGTATTCATCTACCACATCAATGACGAACACATTTTTCTTGATGGATGTCCGGCGCAAACCTCTGCCGATCTGTTGAAGATACAGCACCTTCGACAGCGTTGGGCGCGCCATAACGAGGATTCCGAGTTCCGGATAGTCCCAGCCTTCCGAGATCATATCGCAGGCACAGAGGAAACGTATCTTATGCTCTTTGAACTCCTGCATAACCTTCTCCGGATGTTTTGTATCTCCACTGTAATCCTGCGCTGAGATACCGGCTACGTTCAGCAGGCGTGCCATCTCTTTGGTATGCGCCTTGTTGATACAGAAGATGATTCCCTGACGTTTTCCGGCATCTCCCTCTGTGAAATAGTCCTTCAGCACATTTACGATCAATTCATTTCGGGAAGTGACACGCACACTCTTCTCCAGATCCGCATTCACATAATCTTTTCCATTAAAACGGACATGGCTCAGATCAATATTCGTCTCGATCCGGTAGACATTCGCCCTCGCCACAACTCCCTTCTCCATTGCATCCTTCAGAGAAAGCTCTGTTGTATAATTTCCGAAGATTTCTTCCAGTCTCTTTTTATCCGGACGCTGATCCGTCGCTGTCAGTCCTACGAGGAATTCCGGTGCATAGTATTGAATCACCCTCTTTAACATCGGAGCTACCGCGTGGTGCGCCTCATCCACTACAATATAGGAATAATAATCCCTTGTTTTTTCATGGTAATGTCTTACCGCATAGCTGTAAGTCTTAATATCAATCCGGTCCTGCAACGGCTGCAGGTCTTTGTCGATTCTCTCTTTCCAGTCCGCAATGATATTCGTATTCGGTGCCAGGATCAATGCCCGGAACTGCTCTTTTCCGGCTGCAAATTTCTGAATATCTTCTTCTACGATCCGGGATTTTCCCGCTGCGGTAGGTAATACAATGAGGAATGCACGAATTCCTTTTTCCCGCCGTTCCTCTATCTGTGCAAGGCTGATCTCCTGGTGCTCATACAGTTCCGTTTTACGTTCCAGCAGCAATCCCGCTTCCCGGAATCCGCTGGTATCTTTTCCCAGGTAAGACCGGATATCATCCTCGATACGATCCTTGAAACGGCAATCTTCCGTGGAAAAACGGTATAGCTTTAATCCCCACAATGCGCAGGTATTCTGCTTGCGCAATTGTTTCCGATAGCCCTCTATTCCGATCAGCTGCGGGTGGTGGTAATGAATTCCGTTTTCCTCGATGGCCACTCTGCTGTCAGCAGTATCGATCAGATAGTCAAGAAAATAATTGTTGCCGTCCTCATCGGATATCCGGAATTCTTTTTGCAGGTATTTCAATGCCCGCATACCGTAGACATCCGTGAAATTCTGTTCAAACAGCAGCTCCAGCGGTGATGAGTCCGCATGCTCTCCTCTTTCTGAAATCTTTTTGGTAAAGTGCAGCACTTCCTGTCGGTTTTTCTGCAGGCATTTTTCTATCGTTTCCGGATCGAATCCCAGGAATCGGAACACTCTCCGGTATATTTTCATATAGTGGTTTTGTTTATCTGTGATCAGTGTATAAGGAAAAATCTGCTCGCCATCCCGGCAGGAGCAGATTTCATCATCGATAATGACCATGTCCACTCCATCATCATAAAAGCGACTCACACCGCCATTCGGATAAGTCACTGTCTCCCGGAGGACATAGTTCGGATATGCAATTAAGAATTGATCTTTTTCAGGAATAGATTCAGCCATCTTTCTTCCCTGTCCGGTCGTACATCTTCTGTCAGAAAGTTCCGCAGCTGCTGTAAACTTGTATGTTTTTTCAGCAGCTGCTCCAGTTTCTCTTCTGTAAAATCCAGAAAATATCTGCCGTTCCTTTCCCCTTCAAATACACCATGCTTAAATGACATGTACAAAATGCCCTGCGGCTTCAGTGCCTTCTCGATGCGATATAACACTTCATCCAGTTCCCCATAGGATAAATGTAGCAACGATGAGCACGCCCAAATACCGTCATACACTTCCGATGCATCCAGCTCTTGGAACAACTGGCATTTCACCGGAATCCCCGTGTACTCTGATGCCAACGCGCACAGTTCAGCGGAGCCGTCTATCGCGTCTACCCGATATCCATGCTCCAGGAAATATTTTGTATCCCTTCCGGAGCCACAGCCCATATCCAGGATCTTCGCCCCTGCAGGAAGCCCTTCTATAAATTCATCCTGCATTACATGAAAATCTACATTACGCGTGTTCTCCACAAAATCGGCGGCATTTTGATCATAATATTGAATTGTCTGATTCTTTTTACTTTTTTCGCTCATTTAAAAGTATCATAGCATATTTTCAGGAATACTGCAATCTATGTAAAATTGCTCCCTCTATTATATATATGACAATATGCGACAGAATCTTACAAAATTTTTTACGGAAGTTGCCACCGGGTTGTCATCTGTTTTCTACCAGTACTCCTCTCCCCAGTACCTCGCCAGCACGCTCTCCATATTCGCTCTGCCCACAGGGTTCGCGGTATGGATCTCCACGGGGTAAAAGGTCTCCCGCTCCACCAGCCAGTCCAGCAGTTTGATGGCATCGCCGCCCTGATTTGCAAAATCTCCCAGGTCATGGTCGAGATCCAACACCTCGATCTCGATGCCGTTTCTCTCCGCCTCCCTGATCAGTGTCCTGGCTTCATTCACGGATCTGGCGCTCTCATATCCCCACGGTGCGGGGCGGAGATCATCTAACCATATTTTCATGTTTCATGCTCCTTTTCATCAATCCAGACTTTTCAGATATGCTTTGATCCGTTTTTCACATTTCATGAGCCATCTTTTTGTATTTTATCACATTTTATGAGGATTATTTTTTTATCCGCTTCCATTCCTGCAGGCTGTCGATCTCGGTCCCGCAATATTCACACACGCCTTTGGTCACATCAATATTAGCATCGCATTTGGGGCATTTGATCACTTGGATCCCGCTGTCCAGGGTCATGACTCTGTCGTTGTGGCGAAGGGAGAAGGTATCCTTCTGATATGCGGATGTGATCCGACCACCTCGCAGATACACCAGTCTGACCTGTAACTCCACATCCACGCACAGTATGCCATTCTCCACATGCTCCTGCAGACCGGTGTAGTCCATAATGTCGTAATCAATGACATCCGGCCGGGAATAGTAGCGTCTGCCGGCTTCGTAGTTCAGGTTATTATAGAACCGCTTTTTATCGATGCCGGTGGCGGTCCAGAATTCCTGCTGCCGACGGTTCTGTTTTTCCTTGTATCGTCTGACAGGCCCCAATACCGCATAAGCATCGCACAGGTAGAAAAAGTAATAGAGGATCATAGCCAGGATTGTGCTGTAGATGAAAATCTTGCCCACATCATAGCCATTGAAGGTCCTGGAGGTATTTATGATCCACAGGCTGCATAGCAGGAATGATATGATGTAGTCTACCACTCCCGTGACGATCCGGTAGACCGGGCTTTGCAATACCAGGTCATAATGGTGCTTGCTGCCCAGCTCCTTGTCTGCGTAGTCAATGTTGGAGGCCGCATCACAGCAGGGACAGCCGTTCACAAATTCCTTTACTTTGCCGGTAAAGCCGCAGTTCTCACAGGTATGCTGTGCCTCTTCATCCATTCCGGATACATAGGTATACTCCATGCGGGAATCAAAGATTTTCTCTGTATGGAGCAATTTTCCCTGCCGGAAATATTCTTTGCGGCAGCGGATACCACTGTGCACGTCATCCTGACAGGTTCCGTCTGTGGACCGGTATCTCAGGGTGCCATCGACGATGTAGGTAGTCTTGATATTGACGCCGCTTTCTGTAAGCCTGCGCATTTGAAGTGTTTCGGATATGAATGCCATTGCTTTCGTGTCCTATCTGTTATTGTTGTTATTATTGTTGTTATTGTTATTATTGTTGTTGGAAGAGGAACCACCGCTGCTGCCGGAGCCTGAGGATGGTGTGTAATGAGGGAACACTTTGAATTCCGTCCGTGACAACAGGATTCCGTCAATGCTGCTGTCGGTGCAGTTCGCCATGATCACCTTCTGGGTTTTGGCGGTATTCTGTCCAATGATGAGGGACAGATTCTGTCTGCCTCCCTTGATGAAAGCCTCCGGCTCCTGCTCCAGGAAATGATAGATCTCCCAAAGCTCCTCCTCTGTTACCTCATAATATTTTGTCAGTTCCACGCAACGCTTCATGCGGATCAGTTCTTCATAGGTCTGCGGTTCAAAATTCATGGAAAGCCTCCTTGTCATTTTTTTGATCCAGTGTCAGATAGTAAAATTCAATGTTCTGAAAGGGGAGATTGATGGCCTGTATATGGTAATAGGCATTATTTTCCTGCTTCCGGTAATGGCAGTCTCTCAGCTCCGTGGTGGTGCACAACAGATTGTTCGGGCTGCCCGTAGCATATTCCTTTGCATATTCGCGCAGGAGCCCGGAAATATCATATACATACCATTCTTCTTCGTTGTCCCCGGAATGGTCCAGCACCCCTTTATAAATCTGATGCGTGGCAATGTGCCGCTGCTTTGTTCTCCCTTCATCACCGTAAGTCACGAGATCTCCGGACAACAGCATCAGGTACAATGCGTTGTTCTCCGGATAATCGCATTCTTCCTGCAACATATGCTTTTTCATACGCAGCTTTACCGTACTAATGGGCGTCAGATATAGGATCTGTCTGGACTTCCTAAGGATCTGGGAGATCAGCGGATATCTGTCTCCATCCACGTCCAGTTCGAACACACCGCTGTCATAGATATATTGTAACTTCGCATCTTGTGCAATGATCTGTTCCAGTGCAGAATATTCTGCGGATGTCTTGGCAGGCAGATACTTTTCCGGCTCCTCCAGGCGCATCTTCGTCACATATTCATATGCCGTCTCGTCAGCAGAAGCATCCGGGGCATAGCCGCGGTCCCGGTACATCTGCTGTTGCAGCAGGCAGGTGTAGCTTTTGCCGGAGCCATATACATTTTTCACAAAAGGGCAGCCCGTTTTGCACAGATACAGGTAAGCGCACCTCGCACATTCCTCGGGAAACGGTTGTCTGTTATGGTTTTGGAAGATCTTGCGTGCAGCGGTTTTCAAAATGGTGTCCACCGTGTCACGGTAGATATTACCGTAGTAAAAATCTTCGTTCTTCTGACCTCTGACGCAGGAATAGATGTCTCCGTTACGCTCCAACAGGAAAAATTTCTCTCCGCAATTATCGCAGTTGGTGCAGTATTCCGGTCCGAACTCATCGAACCATGCACCGTTGACCCCGGCATCCAGATTGGTCCCGTCAAAAGCCTCGTGCATCCGCCGGTAAAAGATCAGCTGTTCCTCTTCACTCATGTGATGCAGCAGGCCACAGGAATTGTAGTCAAACCCTATCATAAAATTAAAATCATTCATATCCAGGCACGTGTTCCGGTCCAGGAATCTGATATCCTCGATGATCTGATCCAGCTGTTCGAAATGCTCCCAAAAGATCGTGGCAGATACTTTTTTCTTGTCAGGGATCTCCTCCAGCAGTCGGATATTATCCAGTATCCGTTCCAATGTGCCCTCTCCGCCTTTCGTCACCCTGTATTTTTCATGCAGGGAAAGCGGCAGATCCAGGCTGCCCGATATGGACACGTTAAACTCACGGATGGTCTCGATATGTCTGTCCAGTCCGTACAGGTTCGTCTTAATGTGGGGATGCCCCACCCTGAAGCCGGCATCCGTGATGAGTTCGCGCATGTCCTGATAGTATCTGCTGATATATTGGATCAGGTCATGGAATTCCTGCTTTGGTAAAGTGGTCACCTCGCCGCCGTGCAGGGAAATATTAAAGGGCACCACATCCGCTTCACGGAATTTCGCGATGGCATATTGCAGGGTCTCCAGGCAATCTCCGCCCCGCAGGCTATCTACAGTGTGATCCTCCAGATAACAGTACCGGCACTGCATGTTACATGCCATGGTCGGCACATATAACAAATGAATAAATTTAGTATTCATAGTAATCGATCCTTACAGGTGTCTCCTTGAAAGCACGCTCATTGACAGATACGCCCCGGGGCAGTGTGATCTCCCGCAGAGAATCACAGCACCGGAAAGCGGAAGACCCGATCTGCTGCAGCTTGCTGTCCGGGGAGATCACCACCTCTTCCAGACTGGTATTTCCATAAAACGCGTGTCCGCCGATCCTGGTCACGTTATCCGGGATCTCTATGCGCAGCAGGCTGCTACATTCTTCAAAGGTGTTGCCGCGGATCTCCGTCAGTCCCGCCGGAAGATTTACCTCCTCCAGGCTACTGCAATGGTAAAATGCTTCCCCGCCCAGATACGTCAGATGCTCCGGCAATGTGACACTTTCCAGGCTTCTGCAGTTTTTAAATGCCTGCCCGCGGATCTCTGTAATGCTGTCCGGCAGCGTTACCTGTGATAAAAAGGGCATATTGGAAAAGGTGTTGCCGCGCAGGCCCACTACCTTCTCCCCCTGATAGGTATCGGGAATGGTCGCCGTAGTCATATTCGTCAGACCATAGACATAAAACCGCACATAATATCCGTCATCTGCCTGCTCATAGAAGATCCTGGGCTTACTGAACAACAGCAGTGAGCCTGCCACAGCCACCGCCATGAGAGCCCATTTTAACTTTTTGCTGTAATCCGGCACCATGGATGCCTTCACATTCATGACAATATTCGAGATTTTCTCCTGGGATCTGGATCTGATCTCCTTTTTCAAATACTTTATCAGCTGATAACGGCTGGTCAAAAATGCATATACCACCAGGATGATAAGTCCGATCACATAGGTTTTCATCGGAAAATGAAAGAAAAACAGAGATATGTATACGAATAACAGAACCGCCAAAACGGCATTCAGTATGTTTTTTCTGCGCAGCATATCCTCCGGGATCAGATTCTGTTCTTCCGTGATCCCGGCGCGCTGCATTTCACGTTTTATAAACCCTTCGACACAATCCTCCTCGGACATGGCAAACAGCGGATCAAAATCCTCTGCATGCACTATCCTGCCCGTTACTGTTTCGTCAGCTGCAGGTGCATGGATCACCGCCTCAGCTGCTGTCTGCACCTTTTCCTTCCCGGACTGTTTACTTAGCTTTTGATTCCATACACCCTTTTTCATGGCAATGGGTGTCACAATAAATGCTCCCACAAACACCGCCATGAAATCCACGATTGCGATTCCTGTGGTAATGAAGAAATCAAAAAATAATAGTATTGCGATTCTGACCCCAAATAAGGTCCAGAAGATTTTTCTGCTGTTGTCCTTAGAGATCAGCTTCGACAGCGGCAAAAGCACAAATACAGACATATGTATTGTCACAAATGCCTCCATAAATAAAGTCATTCCCATTCCCATACCGTTATTTTCCCTTCTTTTCTACTGTGCATAGCACCTTTTTCGTCTCCAAAGGACTACGATACTTTTCCATTTCGCGATTCTGTCGTTTAATATTCAGAGCTTAACAGGAAGTCCGCTATGTGCATCGTCTTGATGCCCTCGTAGTTTCCTCCCGAGAACTCATCCGTTGTGAGAACATATTTGGGGTAGTTATCGTGGATTTCCAACAACCGGTCGTATTCCCGTTTTTCCGTTTTCAGAGAATGAAGCTCCTGCGTCACCTGCACATAGAGCTTTTCATTTTGCCGTACTGCGACAAAGTCGATCTCGCTGCTGCCGGATTTGCCGACATTGACGGTATACCCTCTGCGGCAAAGCTCCAAGTACACGACATTCTCTAAACTGGATGCCACACTGTCAGCGTTATAGCCGAGAACGCTGTACCGCAGGGCGGTATCGGCAAGATAGAATTTCTCCTGTGTTTTCAGGATCTCCTTGCCTTGTAAATCAAAGCGGGAGCATCGATGAAGCAGGTACGCCTTCTCCAGCTTCTCCAAATAACTGTAAACTGTTTCATTGTCCAACGCACGGTGTTCCGCTTTCAGGTAATCCGAAATGGACTTTGCCGAGAAGGTATTGCCCACATTGTTGAAGGTATACTTGACCACTCGTTCCAACTGGTCGATCTTCCGCACCTGATTGCGCTTGACAATATCCGAGAAGATCGTGGAGTTGTAAATATCACGCACGATGGTGTAGACCTCGTCCTGAGAGAACTCCTGCAAATGCGTTGCCGGGAAACCGCCCAAGCGTACATAGTCGACAAGCTCCGTCTTCGGCTCTCCCACCTCGGTATAATGGCTTTTGAACATCAAGTACTCGCCAAAGGACAAAGTGAAGATGCGGAAAGATACATATCGTCCCGTCAGATAGGTTGAGATCTCAGAGGACATCATGCGAGAGTTAGAGCCCGTCACATACAGGTCAACATCAAAGTCAGATGCCAGCGAATTGACGACCTTTTCCCAGCCCTTGATTTCCTGAACCTCATCGAGAAACAGATAGGTTTTTCCATCGGGCGAAAGACGCTCTTTAAGCTGTGCGTACATCTGCTTTGCCGTCATATCCTCATATTCCATTGAGTCATAGCGGCAACTGACAATGCGCTCCTTTGGAATGTTATGCTGCGCTTTCAATCTCTCCATAATCATTTTCAGGATCGTTGATTTTCCGCAGCGACGTACTCCCGTAAGGATTTTTACAAATGGCGTATCCACATAAGCCATGATCTTCTCTACATACAAAGGTCTGTAAATCATCGTGACCACCTCCGTTTGTAAATAGTATACCGCAATTCTTGCCAAAAGGCAATTCGTTTTGCGATTACAAACCGCAAAACTTTTCGTTGGTTTATTTTGTTTTGACACCTACCTTCTTTCCTATCCTGCTCAAAGTATACATTATTTCGAGCAAAATATCAGTTATATTTTGGCTTTTTGCTTGAAATTGCACTATTATGCTTGAACCAATGTCAATACCCCCTACCCTGGCTTTCAAAACTTATATCTCTTCATGATTATTCGCTTTCGCTAGTCCTAAAATGTATGAACAAAACTAAACTTCGCAAAAAATCGGCATCAAATCCATTTCTGAATTCAACACCGATTCTCTGCTTTTCCTTTTTTCTGTTGTAAGCCTTTCCACTCGGAACTGATCTTGTGACCGGATTCAGTTCTCCCCATGTTGTTCGCTGCTTAGCATAATATTCCCTCTGCGCTTTCTTACTTCTTTTATCAAGCGTTACATATTGCTTCATTTTCTCATCCTCGCTTTCGTGCCTTCTTCAATCATCTTTGCAATTTTACCGCAGGCGTCAGGATAATCTTTATGTCCCAGTAAGAGCATTTTATCTTTAAGTCGTTCTAGAGCTTCCTCAAATCTTGCGACGTCCCTCTTTAGCACCTTACAGAATACAATGCAGTACGACGAACCATCCTTGACCATCTCTCCCTTAAATTTCATAGTTATCTTATTCTGCACAAACAATTGGTCCGCCAGATAAGAGCTATGATCTACATAAGCATAAGGAACCGCAAATAACGAAAAATCACTCATTTTCCAATAATTCTTCATTCTCATCATCTCCAACATAAAGGAAGCTGCAGAAGATCCGAAGACCTCCCACAGCCTGTGCTTATAACCGAACCTCCACACGCAGTTTCCTGCAGGTTTTCTACAAGGCCGCTGTTAAGAAATCTTGCATCAGATTTTAAAACCTACAATGAACATAAACCGATAACACATAACCCATAACAGACATACCCTTACCATGAACAAAAACTTCCGGGATCACCATTAATCTCATAAAGCCTTGTACGGAAAAATTCTTAGATGTCTACTTCAAACTGTACTGTTTGATTGTACTTATCAAGAGCCATCTGCATTTCCATAATGGTCTTGGATACAGCCTCATACTCCTTCTTAATCAGCTCCAGGTCATAGTTAATATACCTATATTCTGGAACCGTATTTCTGGACATATAAGAGCGCTGCTCCTCTCTGGCTTTTGGTAACTGCTTACGCATCTGATCAAGCACTGATTTTCTCTTGTTCAGCTGAGCCATCTTTATAAGAATTGTATCAATGCTCATTTCTGCATCGCCCACCTGAACCTTTTCATTAGAATTGGTTACATTAAGCGCATGCTTGATAATTGCAATTTTCTCATCAAGAGATGTAATAGTAGCTACAACCTCTGTATAATCATATTCTGGTACGACAGGTTCCTCATTGATAGCTGCAACATAGGTACTGGATGTTGCCTCTTTGTTTACCCAGAAGGCCTTATCTTCTTCCAGGCTCTTAAGCATTTTATTTGCATATGCTGATGTCATTGTCTGCATTTCCTTACGACCTCCTTTTTCTTTTGTTTTTTGTTCTGATATTAGCTTACTGCATGACAGATGCTTTGTCATTGTACCAACGGTTTAATACCATAGAAAATCCGCAGTCAGATTTTCTATGGTATTAAATAATTCCCCATAAACGAACAACATCCCCGTCAACGACGAGGATATCTTCAATACTGGTATGCAGTAATCTGCTTAAGATTACAAAATTGTCTAAGCTCGGCAATGATCTACCGGAAATCCATTTGTAGATTGCCTGCGGATTCTCAAATCCCATAGCATTCTGCACATCTTTCACAGTATAACCATTTTCCATGAGCAGTTTCTTAATTTGCTTCCCTGTCTCCTTTTGTTGGATTGACAAATACATTGGTTCCATCTCTTTGTACCTCCGTAATTTTCTTCCATCCCGAATCACAATCTCTATTGGTAGACTTATATTATATCGGATGTATTCACAAAATGCATTAAACTTTTAGTTTAACTCGGACACGCAAACATAAGTGGGCAGGGCCAGACTCGAACTGGCGTAGACCGGAGTCGGCGGATTTACAGTCCGCTGCAATTGCCACTATGCGACCTACCCATAAGTGACCCCTGCGAGACTTGAACTCGACATATGCAGCTTGAGAGGCTGCCGTCCTAACCTTTAGACTAGGGGACCATAATGCTCATATCAGGATTCGAACCTGAATCAATCGGTTCTACGCTCCGCTTCGGTCCGTTCAGGGCAATCGTCCCCCGGACGATTTGAACCGTAGCCGATCATTCTATCCATTGAACTATACGAGCATATACGGGCTAAATATATTTCAACTCAGCCCTGTTTATTCACTTTTCATGCGCTAATCTGCTTTGTTCTATTTACATCGATTACGATAATCTCATCCATCGGAACATCCAGCACTGCTGCCAGTACAACCAGATTATCGATTGTAGGCATGGCAGTTCCGTGCTGCCACTTGTAGATGGCCTGAGGAGTCGCAAATCCAAAGATATCCTGCAGGTCTCTTACAGTCAGACCTGCTGCCTCTCTCAGTCTCATGATATTCCTTCCGGTAGCTACCATATCGATGGTAGGCATAGTAAACATTTCTTCCTCCGTTTCTGCTTCTGCAGGTGGAGGAAGAATGCCCTCCACCTTAATCAGAAGCCTTAAAATTGTATATAGGTTTCATCACATCGATTACATCTACAGACTCTCGGATCACATCAATGATGTCCTCCAGACTCTTGTATGCCATCGGTGCCTCGTCCAATGTATTTTCATTAATCGAAGTGGTATAAATACCCTTCATTGTCTCTCTGTATTCATCCATGCTAAGATTTGCTTTCGCCTTTGTTCTGGACATAAGTCGTCCTGCTCCGTGAGGTGCAGAATAATTCCACTCCGGATTTCCTTTTCCAACAGCAAGCACACTTCCATCTCTCATATTTATTGGAATCAGCACTTTCTCTCCACTATGGGCTGCTATTGCGCCCTTTCTCAAAATCATTTCATCTGTATCAATATAATTATGAATTGTATGGAAGGCTTCTCTGCCAGCCATCCCGGTTCTCTCCAGAATAATCTCAGCCATTTTCTCTCTGCTTCGTCTTGCAAAAGCCTGGCAGATTTCAACATCGTGAAGGTAGTCCTCAAGATATTTTCCTGATAAGTAGCACAGATCTTCAGGCATACTTGTCTCAGACTCATATACCTGCCAGTGAAGCTGTTTTAACGCATCCTGAATCTCACTTCTACGTCCCTGCTCCTTATAGGTTCTGATAATCTCATCACGCTTCTCAAGATAGTCCCCATAGCCTCTGTCTAGGTTAATCGCCAGCTTCTGATAAAGCTCTGCAACCTGCTTACCCAGATTACGTGAGCCTGAATGAATCACAAGATATTTGGTTCCATCACCCGCTTCATCTATCTCTATAAAGTGGTTACCACCACCAAGGGTTCCAAGTGAACGCTCTAATCTCTTTGTGTCCTTCAGTTCTCTGTAGCAAGCAAGTTCTGTCAAATCAAATCTCTCCTGGCGACCTTCCCACACGTTCATTCCCGATGGAATAAAATGTGCAGCCTCATCAACCTTTACAAAATCAATATCAACCTTGCCTAAGTTCACGGTATACATACCGCATCCGATATCAACACCCACTACATTTGGAACAGCCTTATCAGTAATTGTCATTGTGGTTCCAATAGTGCAGCCTTTACCGGAATGAACATCAGGCATGATTCTTATTCTTGATCCTTCCGTCATCGGATAATCACACATACGTCTGATTTGTTCTATCGCTTCATCCTCTACTACTCTTGCATAGCAGATGGCTGTATTTATTTTTCCTTTGATTTCAATTATATCCATGCTTCTCTTACCTCATTTCTGTGATATTTATCAGGTGCTCTACCATTGAGCTAACGGAGCATAACGCAGAACTGCCTTACCAATCAGGCTTATATCTGCAAAAAAATACCGCCTACCATGTGCATCCACACAAGATAAGCGGTTCAAAATCTATGTATCCGGTTGTCCTCTCCTGTCCCTACGACAGGCCTACATCCATCACCACAGCATTCCCTTCAAGCTTATTCTTATCTGAATACACAAAGCTAAAGCCCCACTCTTTTTCATAATCGAGTGCTGCATTTTTCAAACTTTCCAGATATAAATAACTTGATCGAATAGCTGTGAACATTCTTTTTTCCTTTCCCAGACCCATCGCTTCGGATCCGCTTTTCTTTCTTTGTTATCAACAGAATACCACAGCAACATTAGTTTGTCATTATACTTGTGGTATAACTTCGACGCATCATAGTGCAACCAGCCTAGCTATCAAATTATCCAATTCAAATTTGCTCCTTAAAATTTATATTACTGTAGCAACTGTCTCCTATAATTCTTTCAATGTAAAACTCACAACCCAAAGCCCCTTATAGCTTGTATCCTTCTTAAATAAAAATCTATTTCAGACTTTATTTCTTTTCATTTTTTACCTGTTCTGCCTTATCTCCATAAACGGTATACTTGTTCCGCAGTATCCGCCAGGTTTCTCTTCGCATTTTCATTCTTCATGGCTTCTTCCAGCGTGGTAATACCTCGTAAAACCGGGAAGAATGCGTCAATTCCATGCTCGTTACATTCTCTTGCATCCCGTTCTACCGATCCTGCAAATGCGATCACTGTCTTTCCGTATTTTTTAGCCAGCTTTGCTACTCCGATCGGTGCTTTTCCCATCGCCGTCTGTCTGTCCAGTCTTCCTTCTCCCGTAACTACCAGATCCGCATCTTTGATATATTCTTCCAGCTGTGTCTCCTCCAGTACGATCTTGATCCCGGATTCCAGCACTGCATTGGTAAATGTTAAAAATGCGAATCCCAGTCCTCCGGCAGCTCCGGTTCCGGCCTGTTTTGCATTTGCTTTCGGAAATTTTTCTTTTGCCAGTGCCGCATAATATGCCAGCCATTTGTCCATCTGCATGATCATAGATGGCGTTGCTCCTTTCTGCGGTCCGTAAACAGCACTTGCTCCCTGCTCTCCACACAGCGTATTTGTTACATCACACGCAATGCGGAACTCACATTCTTTCAGTTCTGGTATCACATAGGTATCCGTGATCGTCTCCAGTTCTTCCAGACCTCTTGCACCAAATGGTACCGGCTGTCCATTCTTGTTCATGAATCCGAATCCAAGTGCCTGCAGCATCCCGATACCTCCGTCATTCGTTGCACTGCCTCCGATTCCGATGATAAATCTTCTACAGCCTTTTCCAATCGCATCTTTGATTACTTCCCCGACACCGTAAGTCGTTGTGTAGAGTGGATTCTTCTTTTCATCCGGCACCAGTGTAATTCCCGCTGCTCCTGCCATCTCAATTACTGCCGTCTTGCTGCTTTCAATGATTCCATATTCACAGACTACCGGTGTTCCAAGTGGTCCCGTCACCTGAATCTCCTGTTTCATGCCATTCATTCCGGCAACAAGCGCGTCTACCGTTCCTTCGCCTCCGTCTGCCAGCGGTCTGATCTGCACATCCACATCTGAATCTACTCTGTGTATTCCTTCTGTTACTGCAAGTCCTGCTTCTATCGAAGTCATACTTCCTTTAAATGAATCGATTGCTGTTACAATTTTCATAGTTTGCTTCCTCCTCATTTTCACAAATTTTCGTTATTTGTTTTGTGTTATTCGCTGACTGTTTCCTGCGGTTTCTTACATCTAGGTCTTTTGGATTTATTCATACTATAACAAACTTTTCCAGTCATTTATATGTCCTTTATAACATATTTTTTTAAATCATAATTCTTTTTTCATTCTACAGAACATATTTCTATTATATTTCCGAAATATATCGGCTAAACTGATTTCATACTTGTATTCTATCTCTTGACCGATTTTTTTACCGTTCTCTTGCAGAACAGATTGTAAATACGATTAAACCGGAATCATTTTCTTCTGAAAACGATTAGTGGTCTTTCTGCGCAGGATCTGGACATAATAAAAGTGTATTTTTCTGAAGATATGTCACTTGGCAAAACCTGCGACAAAGTGTATCTTCATAAAAATACACTTCAATATAAGTTAAACCGTATTCATAAAATAACCGGTCTTAATCCCCGGAAATTTCAGGATGCTGTGCTTCTATATCTTGCTGTGCAGCTTCGGATGGATGAATGCTCTTTCCCTTGATCACCGGCTCTATAGATAGTATTTAACTGTTCAATTTGTAAAGCGAATGGAAGCATATCTTACCCCGGCCTCTAGCTTCTCAGCCATCTGATCCATTTCCTTTTTTCTGGCTTCCGCTGCTGCTTTGGGATCAAAGGTGCTCTTATCAAAATCTGCCATACTACTTCACCCCTTTCTTAGACTCTTTCTTAGACTCTTCCTTCAGATTTTTCAGTCTGTCCTTAATTGATTTGTTATGAGATTTGGTTGCCGCATTCTTTGCGTCAGCCTTTTTCTTCATGCCCTTGGCATATTCTGAGTATCTTGATTTTCTACCCATGACTTTTCCTCCCATAATAATCTTTGTTTTTCTCTTGTTAACTCGCTTTTTCTCACATTTTCATTTCTTCATAGAGATTTTTTC
>ENA-ORKV01000963-ORKV01000963.1-human-gut-metagenome-genome-assembly--contig:-NODE-963-length-26359-cov-4.475763_pt1 | contig 26359 bp, 28 predicted proteins | sample MGYA00243058_ERZ508805 | MGnify/ENA primary metagenome ERZ508805 (study PRJEB26277, sample SAMN04329770) | human gut metagenome | biome: human-associated habitat | host: Homo sapiens | place: USA... | reverse complement strand
TGCCACATGCTCTACAACGTGTCCACCATGGTCAACCTGTGGGGTGCCCTTGCCAGCCGGGACACCCGGCTGCTGAAAGCGCAGCTGGATGCCCTGCACGCCCTGCCGAAAAACTGCTGGTTCGTGAACTATCTGCGCTGCCACGATGATATCGGCTGGGGTCTGGACGAAGCCGTAGAGGAAAAGCTGGGCATCGACCCCCAGAAGCACAAAGAGTATCTCTACCACTTCTATGAGGGCAACTTCCCCGGAAGCTGGGCAAAGGGCGAGCTGTACAATTACGACCCTGCCACCGGCGATGCCCGGAGCTGCGGCACCACCGCCAGCCTGTGCGGCGTGGAGCAGGCGTTGGAAAAGAATGATACGATCGCACTGGATTACGCCGTGAAACGCGACCTGCTCCTGCACACTGCCATGGCATTTTTGCAAGGCTTCCCCATGCTGAACTGCGGTGATGAAATCGCACAGCTCAACGGCTGGGATTACAAAAACGACCCCGACCGTGTGGAGGACAGCCGCAACCTGCACCGCAGCAAATTCAACTGGGAAAACGCAAAACAGCGCACCCGGAAAGGTACGCTGCAAAACGCTCTGTGGCAGGGCATGGAAGAACTGCGCAAGATGCGGGCAGACGAGTGCTTCAGCCCGGATGCGTGGGTCACGACATGGGACAGCCACAACCCCGGCGTGCTGGCGCTGGTACGCAAGCGCGGCGAGGAAACGCTGGTGGGACTGTTCAACTTTACCGAGTACCCGGCAGGGGCAAGCCTTGACGCTCTGGGCGGAAAGTATACCACCGCTGACGGCAAGACTGTCTGGCTGGCCGATGTGGAATTGCAGCCCTATCAGGCATTGCTCGTGAAAAAGGCATAAGATGGTTTTTGAGGACACCCCGGTATCTTCCGCGTGAAGGAAAGATGCCGGGGTGTTTTTTCTTTTAGCGATGCAATCGCGCAGCCTGCATCCAGTGGATGCAGTTCACGGGTTTGGGTGTTTTCCAACAAGCATTTTGCAAAGCAAAATGAGCAGTTGTATATACAGCTGCCCTGCTTGCGTACTTTGTGAAGGGCTTCAATCTTAGAAATTTTCGTTTGAGGGAACTGCTATTCCGATACTCAAAATTTCAAAATCAAGTTCATCATTCATGCCGTCAGTTTCAAAGAAAACTTTGAAGCGGGCGGTTATTTTTGTGCAAAACGAAATGCACGCAGCTAAAGCAAGTTGTATGCAAAAGCGGAGGTCATACCTGCCGGGTTTCCTTTTGCCGCTTTTGTGCATTGCAGGCGCCCTCTGCACAAAAAAGTTCGCCGCTCCTTTGACGGAACGGCGAACTTGCTCGGATTGTTTACGGTCTGCTGTCTTGTCACGGCAGCGGGCAGGTCACAGAAGGCTCAGGGCCTCTTCATCTGCCACCAGCGTGCAGTCCGGATGCAGCTGCAGGATGGAGCCGGGGCATTCCGGCGTGACCGGGCCGGACACGACTGCTTTGACGGCCTTTGCCTTGGCCAAGCCGTTGGCGACCACCAGCACCTTGCGGGCCTGCATGATGGTCTTGATGCCCATGGTATAGGCCTGCCTGGGCACTAGATCTTCGTTGCCGTCAAAGAAGCGCTTGTTGGCCTCGATGGTGGCTTCGGTCAGATCGACGCAGTGGGTCTCCAGCTCAAACGCCTTGCCCGGCTCGTTGAAGCCGATGTGGCCGTTCGGGCCAAGGCCCAGCAGCTGCAGGTCGATGCCGCCCACGCTGTGGATGATCTGGTTGTACTGGGCGCAGGCATCGTCTGCATCGGGGTTGGTGCCATCCGGCAGGTGGATGTGCGCCGGGTCGATGTTCACATGATCGAACAGGTTGCGGTGCATGAAGCTCCAGTAGCTTTCCGGGTGGTCCTTGGGCAGGCCGCGGTACTCATCCAGATTGACGGTCGTCACCCCTGAAAAGTCGAGGTCACCCTTGTTGTACCACTCCACCAGCTGCTGGTAGGCACCCACCGGGGTGCCGCCGGTGGCCAGACCCAGCACGCAGTCGGGTTTCAGGATGATCTGCGCCGAAAGGATGTTGGCCGCCTTGCGGGACATGTCTGCGTAATCGTTTGCGCGAATGATCTTCATCGGTTCTCCGCTCCTTTGTTTTTACTTCAGCAGCAGCGGCAGAAAGCTGGTGCCGTTTTCCGGTGCCTTGCTGTGGAAATAGTCCGCAGCGGTCGCACCGACATCGCTGAGGGTCTTGCGGATCCCGATATTCTTGGGGGTGGAGTGGGCGCTGTGGATCATCAGCGGCACCATCTCACGAGTGTGGTGCGGGTGTCCGATGGTCGGGTCGTTGCCGTGGTCCGCCTGCACGATGAGGATATCGTCCTCGCCCAAGGCGTCGCGGATCTTGCCGATCCATTCGTCCGCCACCCGCAGGCGGTCTGCGTAGGCCGCGACATTCTCCCGGTGGCCGCACAGGTCCGTTTCCTGCACGTTGGTGCAGATGAACGCAGTCTCCTGCTCCTTTACGATCTCCAGGGTGCGCTGCAGCACACTGGCCGTGTCCACCATGGGGATGCTGGTGCCGTAATTGTTCGTGACCACGTCGGCCACCTTGCCCAGCAGGAACACCGGCAGGCCGCTCTTGCCCAAAATCGTCGGGATCTGCACCTCCGGGTCAACGCCGTAGCCCATGTGGATGCAATGGTAGTCGTTGTTGTAAACGCCGCTGGCCGGGGCATTCACGCCGATGTAATCGCCGTGTTCCTCAATGGCATCCAGCAGGTTCTGCAGGTGCACGCCGCGCCCGCCGAAGGTGATGACGCGGGGCACGACCGACACGCTGCGCACCAGATGACCGATCTTGAGCTCTTCCTCAAAATCAAGGTCGTCGATGGCCGCCGTGACGTTGAAGGCCTGACCCGGATCGCATTCCACATTGTCGGCCACGGTGCAGGCCTCGTTGACGATCAGCAGGCGCTTGCCGGATGTTCCGGTGTAATACCGGACCTGGTAACCCGCATCCTCCAGCGTCTTTTTGATGAGCTCGATCTTATTGCAGATCGGCTCGCCGAAAGGCTTTGCCGGGCGGGTGCCCATGATCTCCTGATGGCCGAAGAAGGTGTCCGCACCATCGTGCATCAGCTCGGCACGGCCGAACGTTGCATCCGTCGCAAACGGCAGGCCGGGGAACTCCCGCCCCACGATGTTCGCCAGACCAAGGCTTGCCAGATTGGGCAGCTTCAGGTCCGGCGTGCGCTCAAAGATATGCACGCAGGTGTTGGCACCGCAGTCCGCAGGGCGCACCTGCGGCACATCCGGCATTGCGCCCACACCAAAACCATCCAGAACGATTACAACAAACTTTCCCATTGCGAATTATCCTTTCTGTCATTCCCGGACCGGTTCTCCCAGCGCAGAGTACAGGCCCGCCAGCTCCGGCTTGCCGGAGGACAGCCCTTTGACCACTGCTACCCGGCTCCGGGTCACAAAGAACTGTGTCCGGAACGCCATGACCGCCGCAGCCGAGACCGGACAGTTCTGCTGCAGTTCAAAATGATAGTCGATGCTGGAGTCGTCCGGCGGCAGCACCGGCACGACCTTTGCATTTTCCGGCGTCGTGCCCACCAGGGCGTTCTTCATATGGCCGCGGCGGTAATGCCCGCCGCCGTAGCAGTACGCCTTATCGCCCAGATTGTGGCTGACCTCCGAAACATACAGGTAGCCGGGGCGCTCCTCGGCATCCGGGTGGCCGGCATGATACGGTGTCGTTCCGGTCAGGCCGTGTCCCGGTTCCCCGTGGGTGCCGCCTGCCGCCGCGATCATCGGGATGCTGTGGGTGCAGGTGGCACTGGGCGTATTGAGCATCAGGTCCCGGTAGCCGCGGGCGCGCAGCATTTCGGCTGCGGTCTGCACGGTCCGGAGGTTGGGCATGGGCAGGATGTCCTGTGCCGCTTCGTCGTACAAAAAGCAAGGGAAGCTGCACACGCCGCCCACCTCCACATTCGGCATCGCCTCGATCGCGCGCACTGCGCTGTCCAGTTCCTGCAATTCAAAGCCGCCGTACTGCCCGGAATACAGCATGTCGCCTTCTCCCAGAACACGGAGCATCAGCTTCTGGTGCAGGCCCAGCTCGGTGCAGACTGCGCTGATCTCGCGGGCTTTTTCCAGCGTGTACACCGTTACGATCACCGGCTTTGCGCGGAGGATCTTTTTCAGGGCCGCCCGGGGGATCTGGACCAGATGCCCTACGTTGCCGAGGGGGATCTGATTTTCCACCATCGTCAGCGCCTCGCGGAAGTCCACGCACACAGCGCCCACATATCCCATGTCGGTCAGCGCACGGGCGATCAGGGGGTTGCGTCCGATCTGCTTGAGCATGAAAAAGTTCTGCACGCCGTTTGCGTCGCCTGCCTGTTTGATGCTGCGGGCATTTTCCAGGATCGTGTCGTAATCCAGCAGATAGGTGTCCGGCAGGATCACGCCATTCTGCTGCCATTCAATGCCCAGACGCACCAACGGCTGGTTGCGCTCCATTACGGTCTTTAAAAACACAGGGCATCTCTCCTTTTCCTCTCGTTTTTTCAGCGGTTCAGTTTTCCTCGACCTGCTCCATGCAGCTGCGCAGGATGCGGATGATGGTGTCCGGGCCGCTGCGCATGGGGTTGATGCGGATCATCCGGTGTTCAATGGTCGGGTCCTGCGCACGGAACGTTCCACTGACACGGTAGATCATGGGGGCAAACTCGTATTTGCTCTCGCTGCCCACCGGATGCGGCGCTGCGCCGAACTTCGGGGCAGCGTCCAGAATTTTTTCGGCGATCTCCTGATCAAACTCCACCAGCAGCACCTTGCTCTGCGCGTTTGCCAGGAACGCCTGCCGCACATGGGGGACCTCGCCGGCGTTCAGGCGGCGGACCAGCTCCTCGTTGACCTCGCTCTGGATGGCGAGCGCCACCGGCGCATAGATCAGGCCGCGCAGGGCCTCCATGGCTTCGTGTCCCTGCACCTGACTGCCGCCGGAATACTGCATCTTGTAGATGCGGTCGATCAGCTCCTTGCTGCCGATCACTGCACCGACGCCCTCCGGACCAAGGATCTTAAAGCAGGAGAAGGTGGACAGGTCGGCCCCCGCCTGGCAGCCGATGGCGTCCACTTTCAGGGCGGCGTAGTTGTCATCGGTCACCACCGGGATGCCCGGCAGCGCAGTCTTGATGGCTGCGATCACGGCCTTGTAGTCGTAGCGGTCCTCCGGCTTCTGCCGGGTCAGCTGCACCAGGGCGCCGCGGATCTCGTCCTTGTGCTGCGCACAGACGGCCTTGAGCTGTTCCAGATCGTTGAAGTCCGCGCGGATGGGTTTCAGCCCCATGGCGTCGATGGTCACCTGCGTCGTCGTATAGATGGGCGAGGTGTGCACCAGAATGGCATCCCCCGGTTTCAGGCAGGCGGTCAGAGCCCAGCGGATCGCGCCCGTGCCGGAGCCGCGCACAAGCAGCGCCGCCGGGGCATCAAAGGTGTCGGCAAAGACCTTTTCCACCTTTACCGTGCAGCGGGGCTTGTTCAGCCCTTTCACCACGCCGAGGTCGCCCAGCGAGAGGACTTCCTCTCCCTGAAAATTGCGGGTCACTGCGTCAATGACCTTGAACTGGAGCTGTTTTGCCTGTTCCAGCGAGATAGAATGCAGGGGATAGGTTTTCATTGTCAATTCCTCGAATCCTTGTTATTTCTGTCCTTTGTAGATGCGCAGTGCATTGCGGTACAGCAGGTTCTCCCATGCGCGGTCCGGCACGCCTGCCTCGCTTGCCAGCGGAGCAAAGGTGTCCAGCAGGTAGCTGTAGCCCACACCGCCCCGGTCTGCAAAGTTGCTGCGGCGGGTGATGTCCATGCTCATGACGATCTGCGTGTCGTACCCTTCCGCACAAAGGCGGCTGAGCCAGTCTGCACGGGAGACATCGGGCTGGTAGTTGCACTTGCCGATGGTGTCGAACGCAATGTTGACCCCCTGATCCAGCAGGCGCTTCATGTAATCCAGATCGGCCGACAGGTCGATGTGGCTCAGCACCACCCGGCTCAGGTCAACGCCAAAGCTCTTGAAGATCTCCAGCTGCTCCAGGCCGCGCGTGCCCAGCGTTGTGTGGGTGCAGATGGGTGCCCCCGTTTCTGCATGGGCGCGGGATGCCGCACGGAACACCTTGGCCTCCGTCTCGGTGATGTCCTTCGAGGTTCCGATCTCGCCGATGACGGTCGCCCGGACACCGGTGCCTTCAATGCCCTCGGTCAGTTCCTTCACCATGATGTCACACAGCTGCTGTTCGGTCAGCGTATAGCACTCCGGCGGGAGAAAGGGCTCCTTGTAGTAGCCCGTCGCGTGGGTGATCTCCACCCCCGCCTGTGCAGCCATTTTCTGCACATAGGCCACGTTCCGGCCCATCCCGCGGTTGGTCTGGTCGATGATGCCGACCACACCGTGTTCCGCCAGCCGCCGGTATTCCGCCGCGGTCGCGTCAAAATCATCCAGCCTGCAGTCGATGTTCTTCTTCGGGCCGGACAGGTCGATCGTCGTATGCTCGTGCGCATACAGAATCTTTTCAGGCAGTTTCAAAAGGATTCGCCTCCTGTATTGTTTCTTAACCAGAGCCGCCTCCCGACGCAGGCCGGGAGGCGCTCATTTTATCCGGGGATCAGGCGGCAGGGGTGTACAGAGACAGCAGGAACAGCACGTTTGCGATCAGGCCGACCAGGATCGCGCCCAGAGGACCGACCGCCATGGAGACCAGAGGCTTCTTGCTGCACTTGTTGATGCACCAGAATGCCACGATGATGAACAGACCCGTCGTGGGCATGATTGCCTGAGCAGCCAGGATGCCGCCGATCAGCAGGGCGATGTCGATGACGTAGCTCATAGCGGTACGGATGTTGTCGCCGCAGCGCTTGATGCCGGGGAACTTGTCCAGACCCTTTGCGATGACGTTCAGCAGCAGGATCTCCACGCAGATGCAGGCTGCACCGGCAATCAGGGCGATAAAGGGGTTGGGGATCAGCAGACCGATCACAAAGACGAAGGTCATGCCGGCCGGAGCGTAGACGCCGGTGGTGATGGCGGTGGTGGCAACCAGCGGGATAAAGCCGATGGCACGGGCCAGAGCGGTCAGACCTGCGTTGACGCGGTCACCCTCGGCCAGCAGGCCCAGGCTGATGGGGTCACCGGCCATGATGCTCATGCTGGTGCCTGCTGCGATCAGGCCGCCCATGAGGGCCAGAACCGGCATATACTTGCGGATGCGTGCGACCTTGTCGGCAAAGATCTGGGTCAGCATTTCGTTGGAGTTCTGGTCGTTGCCTTCCTTATCCATGGCAGCGAACACCAGCATGATGATCATACCGGCCAGCAGGGCCATACCGTCCTTGTTCAGGCTGATCGTGTGCTCGGCGTCCAGTGCGATCTTGCCGTAGGTCTCAACGATCTGACGGACCAGCAGGGTCACAACGGCGGTGATGATGCCCTTGGCAGCGCCGAACTGCAGGGCAACCGTCACAGCCGGGAAGATGGCGAAGGCCAGCGTGATACCGGCAGAGACCTGGCCCAGGCTGCCCAGGAAGTTAACCGGCAGCAGGTTGAACAGGTCGATGATCACCTGCAGGCCGAACAGCAGGGCCACGCCGTACACAGCGCCGATGACGCCGGAAGCGATCATGCCCTTTTTGGTGTCCGGGCACCAGGTGCCGATGATGTCGGTGGTGAGCAGGATGCAGTGGATCAGGATGATGCTTGCGGCAATGGACGTGGGCAGGCCGTAGCCGATGACCAGACCAAAGCCGATGGCAAAGCTGGTGGCTGCCAGAGCCTTGCGGTCCATGCGCTTTTCCAGATACTCCGGCAGGACCGGGCGCAGGCCGTCGTTGAACACGGCGATGCTCTGGTTTGCCAGGATTGATGCCAACGCACCAACTGCCGCGATGATAACGTAGCGCAGAATGGTTTCCATATGTAATCCTCCTTATTTGACGATCCGGATCAGAAGCCCAGACCCTTGAGAATGATCGGCACGACCTTTTCGATGTGCTGATCCGTAAAGCCGTATGCCTTCTTGCCGGCCTTGACCTGTGCCAGGATCTCGTCCTCGCTCAGCATTTTGCCCGGCATGGACACCGTTGCGCACTGGTTCATGCCCAGCAGGGCAATGGCCATTGCCAGCGCACCGCCGCCGCCCGTCTTGCAGGCGCCGAAGTAGTAATCTGCCTGCCCGGTCTTGACCGCCATTGCCGCCGCAATGTCATTCTTGATCTCCACCGAGGCACGGTCGCCTACAACACCCTTGATGGTGTCATAAACCTTCTGCTTGTCGATCTGGCCGCCTACTACGATTTTCATAAGCTAGCCCTCCTTTCTGATGTGGGTTTTATGCAAATGCTGTCACGATTGTGCCAGCACGACCCCGATGTGCATGGTCAGGAACTTCTGCTCGTCCTCCGGCAGGTCCGGCAGGATCTCCCGCACCAGTGCCTGCGTTGCTTCCAGTGCCTTGGGGAAGGTAGGCTCCTGGCTGGTCTCTTCGTAGACCTCCTCGTCCAGCGGCTCCACCGGCTCTCCGCGGTGGATGCGCCCCAGCGCAGCGCACAGGTGCGTGATCATGGCGGAGGCGTTTTCTTCGGTCAATGTCAGACCGTATTTCTCCTGAAAAAAGCGGATCACATCCTGTACCTTTCGGCAATCCTCCTCGGACAGCATCCCTGCCTGGTGCAGGATCGTTAATCTCGGTTCAAAATCCATCTCTGACATCTCCCAATGATTTTTTGTTTTGCTTACAGCCAGGTGCCGATCTTGTCGGCCAGCGTCTCAGCCGGAGCTTCGGTTCCAAAAATGTTCCAGACCAGCTCACAGATCTCGCCGCAGCAGCTATAGGGGCTGTAGTACGAGGTGGAGTCCGGCTTGAAGCCGACGTTCTGCTTGTTGGTCAGGAAAATGACGGCGGTCTTGTTGGTCTTGTTCATGACCACATGGGTGCCGGTAAAGCCTGCGTGGCCAAAGGCGTCGTAGTGGCGGTCGCCGCGGCCCATGAACGAGGAGCCCCGCTCAAAGCCCAGCCCGCGGGACGGCTTGCCGTTCTGCTCGCTGGTGAACTCGTCGATGACTTCCTTCTTGTAAAGGCGGACGCCCTTGTAGATGCCGCCGTTCAGCATGGCCTGGCACAGCACGGCCAGATCTTCCGCGTCGGAGTACAGGCCCGCGTGACCGGCCACGCCGCCGTTTGCCATCCATGCATTGCCGTCGTTGCACTCGCCCTGCAGGGTGTAGTTGCGCCAGCCGGTGAAGGTGCGGAACGCGTCCAGATCGGCGGTACAGTCGTAGCCAAAGCCCGGGTAGTCGATCTCGTCCACCATGGCATACTCATACGGGTTGCCGAAGGAGGTGGCTGCCACATCCTCGGTGGTAAAGCCGTTGGCCAGCGGCAGATAGGTGGTGCGCTTCAGCCCCAGAGGCTTGTAGATCTCGTTCTTGACGTATTCGTCCATCGAGCGCCCGGTGATCCGCTCCACCAGGAAGCCCAGCATCTGGAAGCCCAGGTCGCTGTACTTTTCCTCGCCGGGGGCGAACATCAGCTCACAGTTGCAGATGTAATCCAGCACCTTGGCCTTGTCCTTCTCGATGTAGAGGAACATCGCCTTCCACTGCGGCAGACCGGAGGTGTGAGTCAGCAGCTGATGCACGGTGACGTTTTCCTTCCCGTTCTTGGCAAACTCCGGAATGTAGCTTGCTACCGTGGCGTTCAGGTCGATCTTGCCCTCGCTGTACAGCTTCATGATGGACTGTGTCGTGGCCATGATCTTGGTGCAGGATGCCATGTCGAACATGGTATCCATCTGCATGGGGCGGGGATCGTCCAGCCGCACGCCCATGTCGTTGAGCATTGCGTAGCCGTATGCCTTTTCATACACGATCTTGCCGCCGCGTGCCACCACGATCGTTGCGCCGGGGAAATACCCCTGCCCCATGTAGTTTTCCACAATGTCGTCGATGGCCGTCAGGCGGTCATCGGTCCGGACGGGCATTGCAGACCGGGGGAAGCAGTTCTCCGCCTGCTCCGGGCTGGCACACCCCATAAAGGCAGAGGCAGCTGCCAGTGTGCCAACGGTTTTGCCGGATGCAATCAGGAAGTTGCGCCGAGTGATCTTTTTCATGCGAGATCTCCTTTTCTTTCTGCAAAAAAATCAGACATCCTGTATCGGTTTTCGGAAGAAAATGTTTTATACAATATTTTGTATTTTCATCCCGAAAGAAACATCCGCATGTCCTCCATGCAGATGTGACTTCTGTTTGACAGCACCTTTGCTTAGTAGCGCGGAATGATCTGCTTGCGCATCACCTGCTGCTGGATGTGGTCCACACGCTCCACCGACAGGATCTTGCGCACCAGCTGCGCGGTGATGTTATCACTTTTCCGGCAGGCAAGCACGGCCACGGTATCTTTTTCCTGCTCATCCAGCCGGGGCATCGGATAATAGCTCAGCCCCTCCGGCAGCATATCGGCGCTCCAGACGCCGGCATCAATGACGCCGCTGTGCAGAAACGGCACCAGTTGACTATAGATGATGGGCACATATTGCACCGGCTTATCGGCAAAACAGAACCGGGTCAGCATCTCCTGGTCCACCGAGGAGGCATCCACGCCCACCTTGCAGTTCTGCCAGTCGCCCTTGAAGTCCGGGCGGACAAAGACCCGATGCTGTTCCACATAGCTCTGCGGGCCAAAGGCCGCGATCAGCTGGATGTCCTTGCCCTCCTGCGCATAGTGTTCAAATGCAAGCTGGCTCATGACGCACAGATGAAAGCGCCCTTCTTCCACACAGTTCAGCCGGTAGCCGGAACCGCGCATAAATGCGATCGCACCCGTGACCCCTTTCTGGTTCAGTTCCTCATACAGTCCGCTGGCCAGACCTTCATAGCGCAGGCCATACGGCATAGGCATCACGCAGGTCAGACCCGTATTGCTGCAATACTGCGCCATTGCCACATAGTCGATCTCTGTTGCAATGGTGCCGTTCTGCCCATGGGATTCCAGACGGATCACATGATTCTGTTTCAGGTTGTTCAGCGCGATCTGGATATTTCCCCGTGCCATCTCGCATTGTTCGCTCAGTTCCGTCACCGTGGGGATCCGGTCTCCCGGTTCCAGCCCTGCCAGGATCTGCGCGACCTGCAGCGTTGCCAGACCAGACTTCTGGAGCAGACTTGTGTTCATCATGGTTGCTCTTCCCTTCTCGACCTATCTTTCAATCCGCATCAGGTGGACCGTGGGAAATTCCACAGGAAAGAAGCGTATTTTGGGCGTTCCGCCCCTCCTCACAAGAGACAGATCGCTTGCAGATTTATGATAATACAAAATTTCATATATTACAACATGGAGTCTTGCACAAACTTTTTCCGTCGAATTTGTACAACCTGATTTTTTCATCCGCGGCGGCTTTCCGGTCCGTCGGCAGCCTCCCCGGCAGGAACACCATGCGCCGCTTGCCCTTGAGGTCACCCCCGCGTATGCGGGGAAAAGGAGGCCGCGCTTGTCGATGAGTTCCTTGAACGGGGATCACCCCCGCGTGTGCGGGGAAAAGTGACCGAAATCCTCGACTACCTCGACGGACTGAGGATCACCCCCGCGTATGCGGGGAAAAGCAGAGCTGGGCAAGCAACCCAAGTCCGGGTAAGGGATCACCCCCGCGTATGCGGGGAAAAGCAAGGTGTTCCTGCCGTCGCTGGAAGAAATCTAGGATCACCCCCGCGTATGCGGGGAAAAGTTCTTCCGCTTCTTCATTCGCCCCATCCTCCGGGGATCACCCCCGCGTGTGCGGGGAAAAGGCTACGCATCGGGGTTCGCTACGCTCAAAGGAAGGATCACCCCCGCGTGTGCGGGGAAAAGCGTCAGGGCAATATGAATAAGGAAGTCAAGGTGGGATCACCCCCGCGTATGCGGGGAAAAGCCAGTCACCACGAGGTTTGCGTCCTCGTTCTGGGGATCACCCCCGCGTATGCGGGGAAAAGGCTGTTGCCATCATCCGGTGATACTCGTGGATGGGATCACCCCCGCGTATGCGGGGAAAAGCAGGGCCAGAAGGACAGCATCATCAACCAGCTGGGATCACCCCCGCGTGTGCAGGGAAAAGTATGGGCGCTTTGATCGCAGATGCAGCAGAGCGGGATCACCCCCGCGTGTGCGGGGAAAAGAAAAGCACCATCCATTCCTACCTGAACAGCACGGGATCACCCCCGCGTATGCGGGGAAAAGTCCACCACAAGCGAGGATGCCGGGTCTTTGCCGGGATCACCCCCGCGTATGCGGGGAAAAGTATGATGCTCCACCATAGCATCCCGGACACGGCGGCGCACGACGGCAGGCAGGTCCTCCGGGGCCTGCGCCGCCACCTCAAATGCGATTGGGATGGTCACCTCCGCCTTGTACAGGTCGGCAATGTCGTACACGAAAGAGCACTCATGCCCGACGTGCACGAATCCCAGCCCCGGCGCACACCCCAGCGCCACAATGACCGCATGGGCCAGCCCGTACAGGCAGGCATGCACGGTGGGTCACACGGGTGCCGGGGCCGAGCAGCAGCACCGAAATGCCCGCCGCCGGGATCTGAACGATACCCTTTTCATCCGTTACGGTGATGGCACCGTCCTGACGGCCCAGCGTGCAGTGTTCCAGGTACAGAAAGGTCATCCGGTCCCGGACCTGCGGCAGCGCCTGCAGATCAGGGCGGATCATGCCCGGCACATCATCCATGGCTTCTTCCTCCGTGCAGGATGGTCATCAGGCCAAGGCCGTAGGCTTTGCCGCGGCCAATGCCCTGACACAGCATCTCCCGGAACGCTTCCGGGTCGGTCACCTGAAGGATGCCCTCATAGGTCACCGCCAGCAATGTGACCGGCCGCTTTCCGTTCTTCCGGAAGTGACAGGTCTGTTTCCGGGTCACCTGAAAAGCGCCCTCCGTCAAGGCAAAGCCGTGCTTCCCGGCCTGCTCCAGCAGCCACTGTTCCTGCTCCGCTTCCAGATAGCAGGGCTTCAGGGCACCCCGCGCCAGCGGGTCCGCCGGGTCTTTCCGGGCGCGGGTCGGGTTTGCCGTCAGACGGAACTGCCAGCAGCTGCCCGAGGTCACCCGTTCCAGCAGCGGCTCGTAGCGGCGCGTTTCCGGTGCGGCACCCGTCCCGAACTGCGCACACAGTCCGGTCAGGTCGGGGAGCTCCTCGCTGAGCAGCAGCAGATACAATTTTCCGTTCAGGCTGTCCAGCCGCCACAGCCTGCGGCGTCGTTCGCCGGAGAACGAGTTTTCCACCGCGCCGTGGAACTTCTGTGGAGAAGTCAGCGCGATCATGGTACTGCGGCGGGTGGGGTCAAGTTCTGCGCGGGACAAATACATTGCATCTCACCTCAATTCTGCAATTCCGCCATGGGGTCGTGCTCCGTCGGTTCCGGCATTTCCGGCCGGTCCAGCCGCCATTCCCGCACCGGGCGGAACCCGTACTGTCGGTGCACCGGGCTGAAGGACACCGGCAGATCCTGCCGGGGCACTGCCGCAGGGTCTGCCGGGTCGGCGTCGGCCACGATGCGCAGCTTCTCTGTTTCCGGTTTTCGTCCCTGCATGGGTTCCGTCCGGAGGACGTCCAGCAGGCTCCCCTGCCGGATGCCCAGACAGAGCGGCAGGGTGGGTGGGCAGGAGCGCCGCCCCAGATACAGCGGGTAGACCGGGTGCCGCAGAGCCGCTTCCAGCTCCCGCAGCAGAGCTTCGTCCCCGCTTTCCAGCCCTGCCAGAAAAACGGCGTCCTGCAGATAGTGGCGGTAGGTCACATAGGAGGTGTCCCGGCTTTTGGCGGTGTGAAAGTCCACCAGCAGACTGCCCTCCTGATCCGCCCGCACGGCAAAGCGCAGGCCGTTCAGCCGGGCAAGGCCCTCCGTGTCGTCCCGGCGCAGCCCCAGCGCCGCCGCCAACAGGCCGACCACACCGCTCTTGGTGGGTTCCCGGCCGGTCTTGCGGGTCTCAAACTTGGAGTCCGAACCCCAGGACTGCAGGGGTGCAGCCAGCCGAAGCAATAAGGTCGCCATGGTCACACCTCATTCCCGGACAGCTTCTCCTCTACGGCCTTTTCCAGTGCCGCCAGCATGGTGTTCAGCGGCATGGGCTGTGCCAGTTCTTCCAGCCCGGTACCCACCGTAAAGCTCTGCTCCGGTGCCTCTGCAAAGGTATTGTAGAGTTCCTTTGCATACTGTTTCAGCGCCATCTTGGACGGTTCTGCATAGCCTTCTTCGCTCTTGCGCACCGGCTTTTCAAAGGCACCGCAGAGGTTCACCGGCTGGTCCTGCCGCAGGGTGACGTAAACGGCATCCGGCAGGGTGCGGTTGGCAAAGCTGTTCTGCTTGCCGGTGGGCATGGAGCGGATGAACGCCTCACCGAACGCCCGGACCGTCTGTGCCGCCTGCTCTGCGCCCAGCGTGCGCACCAGCTCCAGAACATTGACCGTCGCATAGCGGTACAGGGTGGCAGAGTTGTATTCCACCGTGCCCAGATGCCCGGCACCGGCGTTGTCCTCCGGGGCACAGTCGTCCACGGCGGTGAAATAGTCGAACTCGTTCTGCACGGTGTGGGTGGAGATGCTGTGGGCCACCTGTGCGGCAGCGTCATAATTCAGCGAAGGTGCCTTGGCAACCATCCGGCCAAACAGCACCATGTCCACGGTCGGATTTTCATTCAATGCATCCTCATAGGCACTATCGTCCTTGCAGTTTTCTGCAGCCAGTTTTGCCAGCGCCATGGCCTGTGCCTTTCCAATCAACAGCAATGCAGAGGTGTTATCGCTCTTTTCCCCATCCTTTTTATCGCTTTTTTTGAAGGTAATTCCAGCCCTTTTCAACGCATCCTGGGACATCTTTTCCAGTTTTTTCCGATCCTGTCCGGGAAGCAGTTCAGCCAGTTCATCCGCTACAAGGTCAATTGCCCTTAACGTGCGCTTGCCAATCTCCACCTCGCCACTCATTTCCTCAGTGAACATCACGCGCATGGCGTGCTTCCACGCCTGCGAGGACACCCGGGCACGGACGGCCCCGCCATAGACAGCGGTCTTGGGGCTGCCGGTGTCGTCGCGGTTGACGCAGCTGGGCGGCACGGTCTGCAGAACATGAAAATCAACATACAGGCGTTTGGTATCCATCTCAATTCTCCTTTTCGTTCTCTTTGGTTTTCTCCGTGGGGCTCGCATAAAGGTCCCGGCCCCACCGCAAACGGACATTCGGCGCACCGTCCACAAACTGGTATTGATACAGATCCTCGGCCAGCTGCGGATAATCCAGCGGAATCCCTTCCCGCCGCAGCAGCTGGATCATCCCACGCAGGTGGTGCGAGACTTCCGGCATGGAATCCGCCGTTGCCAGCGCGTTGAACCGCCGGAGCACACTGCTCTCGGTCCAGTCCTGCCCGGCAGCCGTTTTTTTGGCCAGCTGCCGCACTGCACCGCCCAGCGTTCTGCCCGGCTGGTTCATGGAAACACCGGCTTCCCCCTGCTGGTGCAGGGCAAACAGGGTCAACGCCGTATAGACGGCCCATTCCGCCTTTGACGGGCCATTGCTGCCCTGCAGCTGCTCCGGCATGTCGGCCAGCAGAGCGCCCCACAACGCAGGCAGGTCTCCGGGCTGACGCCCCACGCCCCGGCGCAGCTCGGCAAGCTCGGCCCGTCTCTGCGGCTCCGGCAGAACTTGCAGCCGACGCAGCTGCCGGATCACGCAGGCTTTTACCTCATTGGTTTTCATTCTGTCCCTCCTTCATCCTGTTTCGGGTACAGCTTCCGCAAATCATACAGAAAGCTGTTGTATGCCTTGGGCGCTGTATACAGATAACTCTTTTCCGGATTCTTTTTATCCGGAACGCGATGCCCGATGAATGCAGCGGTCCCCGCCTGCTCCACCATCTGCTTGCTCAATTCTGCCGCAAGCCGGTATGCCTGCTCCTGCCACTCGGCCGCTTTCTCGACCGGTTCATCCGTCTCTGGGTCAATGCCTTGCAGCCACCGCCGGAACGGCTGATCGACCGCAAAATAGAACTGCGCGCGGGCAGCTTCGGCACCGGTGTCGTTCTTGTCCCCTGCCGCAAGGGCCAGGTTCTGTGCCAGACGACCCACGATCCGTGCAGCCTGCTCACAGTTGTTCACTTCATCGTCAACATAGATCTGCCATGTACGGCCCAATTCATTTAGCAGTTCAAGATTCATCGAAAGCGCATCCGTGTAACAATCTTTCATGGAGGCACTTTGCGCTCCGTATTCCACCCCAACTGCACAAACCTGTAGAATTTCTTTTCTGCTCAGCAATTTCCGGCCCTGCAAATAGGTATTCCACCAGATCACGCCGGGTTTATGGCCGCCCCTATCACTGATAGCGGAAAACTCCCGCCAGAGCTGTTTTCCCATCTCATGTTTCCGCGGATAATAATCCACCAGCCCTGTCTTTTTGTCCTCTTTTTTATTCCAGAGCGTCATCGGTTCTGCAAATGCATTCTTGGAATCAAAGAAGTCTCCTCCCAAGACCGTATAGCCCACAACTTTGTTTTCCTTCCGTTCCAGAAGGATCCGTCGAAACTGCGTCGTCATCAGCTCCGCAAAGTTATCCGGGCATGCCACCTCAGTTCGTTCGCCGCTTCTTGCATCCTCAAGCTCCCAACATGGAACATCCGGTTCCCAGAGCTCTCCGCCATCTTGCAGGAACATCAGGTTCCGCATCAGTGTTTCAAACAGATTGCTGCCTTTCACATAGATCACACCGATCCGGCCGAGCCACCCCGGCCCCATCGACGGCAGCGGCCGGTCTTTTGCCTTTTTCTTAGCCGCCGCATCGTCATAATTGTTTAAAGACACAAGCCATCGTGCAGCCTGCGGGTAGTCCATGCTTTCCTTTCCTGTTCCCGCACAGGCAGAAAACAGGCTGGTTTTATTCTCGCTTTCAAACACTTCTCCGTTCAGCTTTTTCGCACCGAATGGACTGCCGATCTTCGCTTCCGGCACCTGCCAGAAGGGGCGCTCCGGGTGGAACAGCCAGAAGCGGTCCTGCCATTTGTCCAGGTAATCCCGGATCGGCTGTTCCGGGAAGTGCCCCAACTGCCACAATTCGCCCCAGCGCTGCAGAGCATCCCGGGGTTCTTCAAACGGTGCCAGTACACCGTTCCCATCCACGCGGGAGAACACCGTGTGCAGCACCGCCAGCAGCAGCCGCAGCATGGCGGCGTCCTGTGTGGGCATCTCGCCCGCAAGGTCCACATACGCGTGTGCATGGAGCAGGGCGTCGGTCAGCGAAACCGTCCGTATGGTACCATCCTGTGTCCGCACCCGGACCCACGGTTCCCGCAGCAGGTTAAACTCCATTGTCTCCATTCCCATCCTCCTTCTGATAGGTCAGGCCGTTCTCACGGTCGTAGTGCAGCACCTGCCCGGCAAGGTGTGCCGTGCGGCGCTCGTCCAGCAGCAGGACCAGTTCCCCGCGCAGCAGCGGGGAGAGCTGCCATGCCGCAAAATGCTTCCGGGTCTCGGCTTCCAGCGCGTCAATGGTTTGCTGCACGCTCCATCGCTTGCTGAAATACCCCGGCAGACGCAGTCTCTGCCGCGCGATCCGCAAGGCTTCTTCCGGCTGCGGGGGCTGGTCCACCGCTACACAGGGCCCGGCTGCTTCTCCCTCTCCGGGCAGGAAGCGGACATTGCCGCTGCTGTCCTGCATCACGACCAGCACTTCAATGGACGGGTCGCCGTCGCGCACAGCGGCACGGGCACCGGCGTCGCTGGTCGCCCCGACCTCATTCATCCAGTCGTCCAGCGCATCACCGCATGCTCTCGGCGACGAAATGGCAAAGGCCTTGGCGCTGCGCTGCTTCTTGGCCTGTTCCAGCTCATATGTTCCCCGTGCCGCCGTGCTCTGCGGGTCTGCGGGCAGGCAGTCCGGCTCCCAGCCGTAGGTGTCCTGTACCAGCCGGGCGATATCCGCAGGCAGCTGCACTTCCTGCGGCAGAAGCTTCCGGGTACGTCCGAGCAGCCATTCGCCATAGATGGCTGCACTGCCCTCGTCAAATTCCTCGGTCCCGGTGTCCAGCACTGCACAGCGGGCTTCCTGCACCGGCTGCGGACGCGCCCGGCCCGGATGCCGGTGCAGCCGTCCGATGCGCTGCAGCAGCAGGTCCATCGGGCACAGTTCCGTAATCATGTAATCGAAATCGATATCCAGTGACTGCTCGAGCACCTGCGTACCCACCACGATCAGCCGGTCGCGCTGCGCCGGGGTCGAGCGCTTGCCGATGCGCTCCATCAGGCGTTGTTCCTTTTCGGCGCGGTCAGGCATCAGGAACTGTGCATGGAACACAAGCACTTCAAATTCCGGCAGCTCTTCTCGCAGGCGGGCCGCAAGGTCCTGCGCTTTCCGCACCGTGTTGACGATCACGCCTGCACAGCCACCCTCCCGCAGCGCGTTCTGCAGCGTTTCCGGCAGTTGTTCCTCCGTCAGGGATTCCATCGTCACCCGGCGCGGCGGTGTGTGCAGCGGAATGCCGGTTTGCTGCACCTGTTTTCCATCGGTCCAGGTCAGCAGCGGGTAGCCACGGCAGGTTTTCCAGGGTGCATCCGGCAGCGTTTTCCGGTTGAGATATGCGGTCACAAGTTCGGTGCGCCGCTTGGCGGGCAGTGTGGCCGAAAGCAGGATCACCGGCACCCGGTACTCTCCCAGCCAGTTCAGTGCCCGGTCCAGATAACAGTTCATGTAGGCGTCGTAGGCATGACACTCATCGATCACCACCACCTTGCCCGCCAGGCCGAGATGCCGCAGCATCACATGCTTCTGCTGCAAGGCCGCCATCAGCAGCTGATCCACCGTGCCAATGACAAAGTTGGCCAGAAGCGCCTGTTTGCTTCCCTGAAACCACTGGTGCACCATCACCCGTTCCTCCGGGTCGTCGGCATCATCCTCCACCGGCACCGGCTCCTGCTGCAATTTCAAATAGTCTGTATTCAGCTGCGCCATGCCGTGCGCCAGCCGGATGGAGTGTTCCAGCCCGTCCGACTGTTTCTGCGCCCAGTTCAGCAGCCGCCCAAAAATACCGTTGGCGGTGGCCTGGGTCGGCAGACCAAAGAAGATGCCGCCCTCCCCGCAGCGCTGTGCCAGAACCTCCGCCGCTGCCAGCGCGGCCTCGGTTTTGCCCACGCCCATCTGGGCTTCCAGAATAAAAATGCCCGGTTCCTGTGCGTTGTTCACAGCCTCCAGCATAGCCTGCTGCACTTCGTTCGGAAGAAAGCCGAACCGCTCCCGGAACTCCGCCGGGTCCGCCGCGGCCTCCTGCACTTCCCAGGGAAGGGTCGGCGCGAATTTCTGCCATGCCCGTTCCACGCGGGCCGGATAAAGGCTCTCGTCGCCCAGTTCCTCTACCGGGATCAGCGGGAAATACCGGGGATTGCTGGCGATCCAGTCCGCCATGATGAACAGGCCGGTCAGAAGGAGTTCCGTCGGGACCGACAGCTCCGGCAGCTCTTTCACGTCAGAAAATCCGCTTTCCTGCAGGGCGTGATCGAACAGTTCCTGCCAGCAGCTCCACCAGAATGTTTTCCGTCCTTTGGGCCAGTAGTTCGTTTCGTACACTCCATCCTCCAGCTGGTCCAGAACATTATTTGCCTCCTGCGGCTTGCCGTGGTGCGCCCCCACGACCGAGGCCAACCCTTCCGGGCAGCCCAGCTCCCGCAGGATCGCCTCCCCGGCCAGCGCATGGTGGGAAAATTTCTTTTTCTGCTCGTTCCAGCGGAGCTCGGTATCCTCCTCCAATCGCTGTTTTGCCTCCGGCAGCAGGCTCATGATCGGGCCGGCAAAGGCCAGCGTGATTTTCCCGATATCGTGGACCCACCCCAGAAAAACGACAGTCCGGGTCAGCAGTTCCTCGTCCAGGTCCAGATTCCGCCGCACACTTTCCGGCAGCCACTGCTGCACCAGAAACCGCATAATGCCTGCTGTGTCCCGCAGATGCATCCAGAGCGGCAGCCACAGACTGCTGTTGTCCGGGTCTGTTTTGCCTGCAAAACGCCGTACCTTGCAGGATCGTTCCGGTCGTTTCATCGTTCCACCTCCAAAGCATCGTTCCCATTGGCAGCCGGTGTTTTTCTGATAAGCAAAGAATAACAGACATGTCATCCCATAAACAGGACTTTCACGTTTTTCAGCGATTTTTTACTCTGTTTTTCTTCTGTTACCCCCGCAAATGCGGGGAAAATCCCTCATTGTGCTAAATCATTGGAGCAATCCCGCAAATGCAGGAAGCGGATTATTATGCTATATCATGTTCTCTTTTTATCCGCATCGTCATTATAGCAACTATTTCAGTCATTTTCAACATTTTATTGTATTTTTTGGATATTACGAGGCATGTTTTTATGGATCCGCTCCATTGGCCGGGTCGCGGCAGTTTTCTTCCGACGCAAAAATCCCACCGACTTCCTGCTGCGGAAATCAATGGGATTTTATCAGCATCTCTTCAGTTGAAGGCACCATTCTGGGCGGCATACACCGCAATGGTGCTCAGCAGGTCCAGTTCCGCTTTCTGGTAGGTCGTGCGGCCGATGTGCAGCTGTTCCAGCACGTCGGCCTCCTTGCGGTGCTGCAGATAGCGCAGCTGCAGCAGATCGGCCCGGATGGGATCCGCTTCCTTGTAATAGGCCATGCTGTCCTCAATGGCCTTTTCCCACCGGCGGTTCACCGGCGACCGCGCCCACTGCCGCCGGCCATAGGCCAGCAGGGCGCTGCGGGTGGCATCACGCTGTTGTTTTGTCATTTCGGCTTTCTCCTTTCTGCAGCGGCCAGGCTGCGCTCATAGCGGTTCTGGGTGTCAAAAAAGCAGGCATCCCGCTCCGACATCGTCATTCCCAGCATCGCCGACAGATTTTCGGCTTCGTTCAGTTTGAACTGGGTCTGCCCCTGCAGTTTGCTGTGCAGCGCGCTCTCGCTGATGTTCAGCGCGCGGGCCACATGCCGCAGCTTGTAGCCGCTGTCGCGGATGTATTCTTCGATCAGTCTGGTATTGGCCATGTTCTCCGCTCCTTTTTTGTCGGTTTCACGTCGTTCAACAATCTTTGGTTGTAGTATAGTCGTAAGTTGATTGTCTGTCAACCGATTTTCAAAAATCGCGCGAAAAAAGTTGATTTTCGCCCACTTTTCTGGTATACTGCCTCCAGAAGCACCCATTTCACCGCACAACCATTCGTTTTTGAACGGAGGCGTCTATGTCCGAACTTTCCACCCGCGTCCGGCTGCGGCGCGAAGAACTGGGCCTCTCGCAGGAGCAGCTGGCCCAGCGCATGGGATACCGCTCCAAATCCTCCATCACCAAGCTGGAAAAAGGGGTCAACGACATCCCGCAGGCAAAGCTGGAAGAGCTGGCCGCGGCACTGGAGACCACCCCGGCCTATCTGCTGGGGCTGGACGTGCCTTACCCGCCGCCGGGCTTTGAGCCGCTGCCCGCCATGGCCATGGTGCCGCTGGTGGGCTCCATCGCCTGCGGCACCCCCATCACCGCCGAGCAGAACATCGAGCAGTACATCGGCGTTCCGGCGGCGTGGCACGCTGACTTTGCGCTGACCTGCCATGGCGACAGCATGGCTCCCACCATCTGCGACGGCGACATCGTCTGCATCCGCTGCCAGCCGGAGGTGGAGCAGGGCGAGATCGCCGCGGTGCGCATCGGCGAGGAAGCCACCCTCAAACATTTTCACCGGCAGGGCGACACTGTGATGCTGCTGGCCGACAACGCCGCCGTCTGCCCGCCCATGGTCTACACCGGTCCCCAGCTGAACGAGATCCGCATCGAGGGCCGGGCCGTGGGCTTCTGCCGCGGTTTATAACCTATCATAAGGAGGGTCCGCCATGTTCTTTTCCAAAAAGAAACCGTCTGCCGCCTACGACCCGGCCGTGCAGCGGCCCGCTTTGCGGTGCAGCATCTGCACCGGGGAGCAGGTGGCCGGTTTTGTGCACCCGGACGGCCATTTTGAGGACGTCCAGCTCATCCGCACCCCGCAGGAACTGGCGGCCTTCCGCACCCGGTACGGCATCCCGCCGGAGACCGTCATCGAAAAAATCTACTGAACAAGGAGCGTCCTATGCCCACAGCACCCGAAGAGATGACCCTGAAGGTCATTGCCCACATCCACACTGCCTTTCCCACCAAGTTCGGCATCCCGCGGCAGAGCGGGCTGGTGGACAGCCTGCGGGGCGAGGTGATCTTTACCCCGGAATACCGCAGCGCCGACGCCGTGCGCGGGCTGGAGGATTTCAGCCACATCTGGCTGGTGTGGCAGTTCTCCGGCGCGGTGCGGGACAGCTGGTCCCCCACCGTTCGGCCGCCGCGTCTGGGCGGCAATACCCGCATGGGCGTGTTCGCCACCCGGTCCCCCTTCCGGCCCAACCCCTTGGGCCTTTCCAGCGTGAAGCTGGAAGGCATCGAGATGCGCCCGGAGGTGGGTCCCGTCCTGCTGGTGCGCGGGGCTGACCTGATGGACGGCACCCCCATCTATGACATCAAGCCCTATATCCCCTACGCCGACTGTCACCCGGACGCTGCCGAGGGCTTTACCGGCCAGACCCGGCGCCACCTGTTGGAGGTGTCCTGCCCGGAAGAACTCTGGGCCGCCGTGCCGCAGGCCGACCGTGACGCCCTGCGCGGGGTACTGGCCAACGACCCCCGCCCCTCCTACCAGCACGACCCTGCGCGGGTCTACGGCATGGAGTTCGGCGGGCTGGAAGTGCACTTTACTGTAGACGATCCCGTGCTGACCGTGCGGGACATCACCCGCCGCTGAGGAGCCTGCTATGGAACTGCGCAACATCAACACCTTTTTGCACATTGCCGAGCTGCACAGCTTTTCGCGCACAGCGCGGCAGCTGGGCTACTCCCAGTCGGCGGTGTCCTCCCAGATCGCCCAGTTGGAAGCGGAACTGGGTGCCCCCCTGTTCGACCGGGTGGGCAAGACCGTGCGCCTGACCGGTGCCGGTGAGACCTTTCTGGGCTACGCCCGCACTCTGCTGGCCACCGTGGAGCAGGCGCAGGCCGCCCTGCAGCTGCCCCAGCAGATCAGCGGGCGGCTGCGCATCGCGCTGGCCGACTCGGTGTGCAGCACCTTTCTGCCCGACCTGCTCCAGCGGTACCACGCGCAGTTCCCGCAGGTGGAACTGGTGCTCTGCACCGCCACTGACGACGGCATGCTGCAGATGCTGACCACCAATCAGGTAGACCTGGCCTATACGCTGGACCATCCCCTGCTGCAGCCTACGCTGGTGCGAGCCGTGGACGTACCGGAGCCGGTGTGCTTCATCGCGCCCGCCGGGCATCCGCTGGCCGCCCGGGACACCGTGTCGTTGGAAGAGCTGGTGCAGCAGGAATTCCTGCTCACCGAGCGGGGCATGAGCTACCGCGATGCACTGGACCAGTGTCTGGCCGCCCACGGCCTGCAATTGCAGCCCTATCTGGAACTGGGCAGCGCCGCGCTGCTGTGCCAGATGGTGGAGCGGGGCATGGGCCTTTCCTTTTTGCCGGAATACATCGTGCGTGCCGCACTGGCCGCCGGGATGCTGGCCCGGCTGAACGTGCCGGACTGCCGGGTGGAGATGCACCGGCAGCTGTTCTACCACCGGGACAAATGGCTGACCCCCCAGATGAAGGGATTCATTGCACTGGTGCGGGAAGGTACCGCCCAGCCTGCCGCCCCCACACAAGCCTGAGAAGAGCTTCTCTATGCGCAAACCCAGGATCATCTTTTTTGACATCGACGGCACCGAACCGGACCTGGACGACTACTTTGCCGTGGCCAAGTCCACCGTGCCGGTGTCGCCCGATTTTGACGCCATGGCCTTTGGCGCCGGCAACGGCCTCATCTGAGCATCCATCAACGCAAAAACACCCGCCGGGTGGCTTCTGCAGCAGCAGAAGGCCCGGCGGGTGTTGTCGTTTCAGTTTTCTAAGGTCAGCAGGAGCTGCCGCCGCACAGGTCGGTCACCTTCTGCACTGCAGCGGTCACCAGATCACCGATGGGCTGTTCCGGCACGCCGACGATGTAGTTGTCGCAATGGTTCACCGGGATCAGCACCCGCTTGGCCCCGCTCTGGCACACCGCAGCGGCCATGGCGGGGGTGATCTCGCCCAGCAGGGCATCCGCGATCACGATGCCGATGGGCCCCACGATGATATCCGCGTGGCGGCAGTTGACCACCACCGCGTTCTCGCCGGTGGCGGTGCGCACCGCGCCTGCCTTGCGCATGGCACTGGCGGCCAGGCTGTTGGTGCCCACGGCTGTGAGCTGTGCCTGCGGGCACTGGGCGCTCAGGGCCGCTACCAGCTGTTTGCCCAGGCCGCCGCCCTGCCCGTCAATGACCAGGATCTTCATGAGTATCCCCTCAGAAGTCGATCTCTTCCAGACGCAGCAGCGCCAGGATGTAGATCTTCACGGCCTCCAGCAGCTTGTCGATGGGAGCCGCCTCGTTGGCACCGTGCATCGGGCCGCCGAACTCCGGCAGGGGCAGGTCCACATGCTCGGGGCCAAAGCTGACCGCATAGGGGAAGTGGCGGGCATAGGTGCCGCCGCCCATGGTAAAGGGCTTGGCGTCCTCGCCGGTCACCTCGTTGTAGGTGTTGATGCAGGCCTGAATGGCGGGGCTGTCGGCCTCAATGTAGAAGGGCTCGGCAGCCTCCACGTCCTGCAGCTGCGCACCGCTGCCCAGAGCAGCGGTGACCTGTGCGGCGAGCTTGTCGCCGTCGGTGCAGGTGGGGAAGCGGCTGTCGATGGTCTGCACCAGACGGCCCTCCTCCATATAAATGCGGCCGCCGATGATGGTCAGCGGGCCGAAGGGGCCGTCGGCGCAGTCGATGCCAAGGCCGGTACCGGCGGTGGAAGCGTGCAGCTTGCGCAGGGCTTCCAGATAGGCGCGCTCGGCGTCGTTGCACAGGCCATTGTCCAGCAGATACTCCACCACCAGACCAATGGCATTCACGGTGCCTTCCGGCATGGCGGCATGGCCGGCCTTGCCCCAGCCGCGCACCCGCACGCAGCCTTCCCCGGCGGGCTCCAACGTGATGTTGGGGGCGTTCTTCAGCTTGGTGATGTCGGTGTGCAGCAGAGCGCTGGCACGGTCCGGCACGGCATTGTTGGCCACACCGCCCTCAAAATCACAGATCACGCCGTTGCACACCGGGCTGACGATCTTGGCGCCGAAGTGGCCCTTCTCGCCGTTGCACACCGGGAACTCGGCATCCGGGGTAAAGCAGAACACCGGGGCCGGGTAATTCTTCAGGTAGTACTCCACGTCCTGCATGTGGGTCTCTTCGTTGTCACCGATGAGGGCACGGATGGGGTAGCGCAGCTCATAGCCCTGCTCCTTGAGGAACTTGAGGGCGTACAGGGCAACCACCATAGGGCCCTTGTCGTCCGAGACGCCGCGGCCCAGCAGCCAGCCGTCCTGGATGCGCATCTTGAAGGGGTCGGCCGTCCAGCCGTTGCCCACCGGCACCACGTCCACATGGCAGATGGTGGCCAGATACTTTTCCGGATCGGCACCGGCCAGCTCTGCGTAGCCCATGTAGTTCTCGCAGTTGCGGGTGGCAAGGCCCATGCCGGCTGCCAGCTCCAGCGTCTTGTCCAGTGCGGCACGGGGGCCCTTGCCGAAGGGTGCGCCCTCTTCCGGGGTGCCCTCCACGCTGTCGATGGCCACCAGCGCGGCAATGTCCTGCAGCAGCTGCTCCTTGTTTTCCGCGATGTACGCGTCGATCTTCTGATTCAGTCCCTGATCCATGATCATCGTTTCCTTTCCGGGCGGGCTGCTGCACGCAGACCGCTGTATTCAAACACATCCTGTCCATTCTAGCACACTCGGGGCAGAAATGCTATGGGCAATTTCCACGACAAAGCGGCGGCAGATTTGGGCCATCAGCCCACGGCAAACAGACCGCTCAACGCACCCAACAGGCCCGCACTGGCCAGACCCATAATGATCCCGGCCAGCAATACGCCGCCCATGCAGGCCACCAGCACATCCTTGAACTTCATGTCCAGGATGGACCCCGCCAGCGTGCCGGTCCAGGCTCCGGTACCCGGCAGGGGGATGCCCACAAACAGCAGCAGTGCTATCGTCAGGCCCCGGCCTGCCTTGGCCTCCAGTGCACGGCCCCCTTTTTCGCCCTTGTTGATGCAAAAGCGGCAGAAGGGCCCAATGAGGGGCTTGTGGTAGCCCCAGATCAAAAACTTCCGGGCAAACAGGTAGATGAAGGGCACCGGAAGCATGTTGCCCAGCACGCACAAAAAGTAGGTGGGCAGTGCCGGAAGCCCCAGACCCAGCCCAATGGGAATGGCTCC
>ENA-ORKV01000945-ORKV01000945.1-human-gut-metagenome-genome-assembly--contig:-NODE-945-length-26677-cov-16.464361_pt1 | contig 26677 bp, 13 predicted proteins | sample MGYA00243058_ERZ508805 | MGnify/ENA primary metagenome ERZ508805 (study PRJEB26277, sample SAMN04329770) | human gut metagenome | biome: human-associated habitat | host: Homo sapiens | place: USA... | reverse complement strand
CTTACATCGAGACATGTGTATCGCATGCTCCGGGAGTTCGTGGATTTTGCCAATGTATTCAACTAACTCTCAATTTACTTGTCTTGTACAACTGTTCATATCGTAAAGTTCTGACAACTCGTAAAAATATGAAATAATTAACAATATTTACTTGTAATAGCAGTATATATTTAGTAAAATACACGTAAGGGGTTAAAAATCCAATCCAACGGCTGGACAAAATACCCAAAATGCAGAATAAATGGAGGATGGGATATGAATATTTACACAACAGAAAAGATCCGTAACGTAGTATTACTGGGCCATGGAGGCAGTGGCAAGACCAGTCTTGCAGAAGCCTTTGCTTATCTGTCCGGTATCACCTCCCGTATGGGCAAGGTAGATGACGGCAATACCCTTAGCGATTACAGTAAAGAAGAACAGAAACGTCATTTCTCTATCAGTACCTCCGTGATCCCCATTGAGTGGGAAGGATACAAGATCAATATTATCGATACACCAGGTTATTTTGATTTCGTGGGAGAAGTGGAAGAGGCAGTCAGTGCCGCAGGAGCAGCCATCATAGTAGTTAACGGCAAGTCCGGCATCGAAGTCGGCACCCAGAAGGCATGGGAACTTTGCGAGAAATACAAGCTGCCCCGTTTCATCTATGTCTCCAACATGGACGTGGATAACGCTTCCTTCCGTCAGGTAGTGGAAGATATGACCAACCTGTACGGTAAGAAGATGGCACCGTTCCATCTGCCGATCCGTGAAAACGAGAAATTTGTAGGATACATCAATGTTATTACCGAGAGCGGTAACCGCTGGGAGGGTAAGGAAGTTGTTCCCTGTGACGTACCGGATTACAGCCGGGCGAATTTGCAGATCTGCCGTGATACCTTACTGGAAGCTGTAGCCGAGACCAGTGAAGAATTCATGGAGCGGTATTTTGGCGGAGAGACCTTCTCTGAAGCAGAGATCCGTGCAGCACTCCGTACCAATGTCTGTGACGGCAGCATCGTTCCCATGACCATGGGTTCTAACATTCTGTGCCAGGGTATGTACACACTGTTAGATGATATTATCAAATACATGCCCAGTCCTGAGAACCGAGAAGTAGCGGGTATCAATCTGAAGACCAACGAGATCTACCATGCGGATTATGATTTTGCCAAGGCTAAATCCGCTTACATCTGGAAGACCATCGTGGATCCTTTCATTGGAAAATACTCCCTGATCAAGGTAAACTCCGGTGTACTGAAAACCGATGATCTGCTGTATAACGTGGATCGTGATATTGAAGAGAAGATTGGTAAAATCTATGTATTGCAGGGCAATAAGCCTATCGAGGTCAGTGAACTGCATGCCGGAGACATCGGAGCACTGGCGAAGCTGACTGCAGCGAGAACCGGCAACAGTCTTTCGACCAAGGCGACGACTATTAAATACGGCAAGTTCGATATTTCCACTCCCTATACCTACATGCGCTATAAGCCGAAGAATAAGGCGGATGTGGATAAGATATCCCAGGCATTGCAGAAGATGACCCATGAAGATCTGACCATCCGGGTGGTGAATGATGCGGAGAACCGCCAGACATTACTTTATGGCATGGGTGATCAGCACCTGGATATTGTGGTCAGCCGTCTGTTAAACGAATACAAAGTAGAGATCGAGCTGTCCAAGCCGAAGATCGCATACAAAGAGACTATCAAGAAGCAGTCCGATGTGGAATATAAGTATAAGAAACAGTCCGGTGGACACGGTCAGTACGGTCATGTAAAAATGCGTTTCTCACCTTCCGGCGATCTGACGAAGCCCTATGAGTTTGCAACAGAAGTCGTAGGCGGAGCAGTACCGAAGAACTTTTTCCCGGCAGTGGAAAAAGGTATTCAGGAATCCGTAGGCAAAGGACCGCTGGCGGCATATCCGGTAGTTGGTGTCAAGGCAGTACTGTACGATGGCTCTTACCATCCGGTAGACTCTTCGGAGATGGCATTCAAGACCGCAGCGATTCAGGCATTCAAGAAGGGTGTTATGGAAGCGGGTCCGGTTCTGTTAGAGCCTATCATGTCCCTGAAAGTTACAGTACCCGATGCTTACACCGGTGACATCATGGGTGATCTGAACAAAAGAAGAGGCCGCGTACTGGGCATGACTCCCATGAGTGGCGGCAGACAGATCATCGAAGCGGATATTCCTATGAGTGGATTATTCGGTTATTGTACGGATCTGCGTTCCATGACCGGAGGCAGAGGCGATTATTCCTATGAATTTGCCCGCTATGAACAGACACCTTCTGATGTACAGGAGAAGGAAGTAGCAGCCAGAGCAGCGAAAGTAGCGGAGAATAACGCAGAAGATTAATATATAGAATACATAGGATCCAGCAAAAGAGACCGGCGAATATGTCCGGTCTCTTTTTGCGTATGCGACATTTCATCGATACCGCTGCATCAGATTGATCAGTAATGTGATCCATGCAAACATGATTCATCACCTCTCGTATATAAGATATGCACAGAGAGCAGAAAATATGTATAAATGTGTATGGATAGAGCCGCAGTCCTTGACAGTATTGGCAAAACACGATAAAATAATCGGTAGTTTTTTAACGACTTGAGAACGTAAATTCAAATAGAAAACTTCTCATAGTTTAGGAGGAAATAATTATGGCAATACCTTACAATCACAGAGAGGTAGAGAAAAAATGGCAGACTGTCTGGGATGACGAAAAAGCATTCAAGACTTCCGACGATTTCTCCAAGCCCAAATATTACGCACTGGTAGAGTTCCCTTATCCTTCCGGACAGGGATTACACGTAGGTCATCCGAGACCTTATACCGCACTGGATATCGTAGCACGTAAGCGCAGAATGCAGGGATACAACGTGCTGTATCCTATGGGATGGGATGCGTTCGGTCTCCCTACCGAGAATTACGCAATTAAAAATCACATCCATCCCAAGATCGTAACCAAGAATAACGTGGCAAGATTCAAGAATCAGCTGCATTCCTTAGGTTATTCCTTTGACTGGGACAGAGAGATCAATACCACGGATCCCGAGTATTATCATTGGACCCAGTGGATCTTCTTAAAGCTGTTCAAGGCAGGACTGGCTTACAAGACAGAGATGCCTATCAACTGGTGTACCTCCTGTAAGGTAGGTCTTGCAAATGAGGAAGTAGTCAATGGCGTCTGCGAGCGTTGCGGTTCCGAAGTCATCCGTAAGGTCAAGAGCCAGTGGATGCTGAAGATCACTGAATATGCAGACAAGCTGATCCAGGGACTGGACACCGTAGATTATATCGAGCGTGTCAAGGTTTCCCAGAAGAACTGGATCGGTAAGTCCCAGGGTGCGGAAGTAGACTTTACACTCACCGGAAAAGATGAGAAGCTGCGCATTTACACCACCAGACCGGATACTCTGTTCGGTGTTACCTACATGGTAGTATCTCCGGAGCATCCTGTACTGGATAAATACAAGGACGAGATCAAGAACTGGGATGATATCGTGGCATATCGTGAGATGGCTGCGAAAAAGTCTGATTTCGAACGTACCGAGCTGGCAAAGGATAAGACCGGTGTCTGCATCCAGGGTCTGACCGCTACCAATCCCGTCAACGGTAAAGAGATCCCTGTATGGGTATCTGACTATGTATTGATGACTTACGGTACCGGCGCTATCATGGCAGTACCTGCCCATGATGAGAGAGACTGGGAGTTCGCTAAAAAGTTTGGCATGCCTATTATCGAAGTTGTAGCCGGAAGCCCTGTCAGCGTAGAAGAAGCTGTATATACCGATGTTGCTGATGGTACTTTGGTCAATTCCGATTTCCTGAACGGCCTGTCTGTGGCAGAAGCCAAAGAGAAGATCATGAACTATCTGGAAGAGAAGGGCATCGGTAACCGCAAGACCAATTATAAATTAAGAGACTGGGTATTCTCCAGACAGCGTTACTGGGGTGAGCCGATCCCTATCGTACATTGTGACAAGTGCGGATATGTTCCCATTGATGAGAGCGAACTGCCGCTGCAGTTACCCGATGTAGAGAGCTACATGCCTACCGATACCGGAGAATCTCCTCTGGCTGCCATGACTGACTGGGTAAATACCACCTGTCCCTGCTGTGGCGGTCCGGCAAAGAGAGAGACCGATACCATGCCTCAGTGGGCAGGTTCTTCCTGGTATTACCTGCGTTATACCGATCCTCACAATGACAAGGCACTGGCAAGTCCTGAAGCATTGAAGTACTGGCTGCCGGTTGATTGGTACAACGGCGGTATGGAGCATACCACGCTGCATCTCTTATACTCCCGTTTCTGGCATAAGTTCCTGTATGATCAGGGTGTGGTACCTACTCCTGAACCTTACCAGAAGAGAACCAGCCACGGCATGATCCTGGGATCCAACGGTGAGAAGATGTCCAAGTCCCGTGGCAATGTGGTAAATCCGGACGATATCGTACAGGATTACGGTGCAGATACGCTGCGTACCTACGAGATGTTCATCGGTGCCTTTGATCTGAGCGCTTCCTGGAGCGAGGAAGGCGTAAAGGGATGCCGCAGATTCCTTGAGAGAGTATGGAAGTTGCAGGATATTCTGATTGATGAAGAAGGCTATAGTGCAGATTTAGAGACCAAAATGCACCAGACCATTAAAAAGGTCAGCAGCGATTTCGAGAACCTGAAGTACAACACCGCCATCGCGGCCATGATGTCCCTGATCAACGAGTTCTACAAGAAGAACTCCATTACCAGAGGCGAATACAAGACACTGCTTACTCTGCTGAACCCCGTAGCACCTCATATCACCGAGGAATTGTGGCAGACTGCCGGCTTTGAAGGCAGATTGTATCAGGCGGCATGGCCTGATTTCGAGGAAGAGAAGACCGTAGAGAGCGTTGTCGAGATCGGTGTTCAGGTCAACGGCAAGATGCGTGTAACCATCAATGTTTCCAAGGATGAGACCAAGGAAAATGTCATCGCCATGGCAAAAGAAGCTCTGGGTGACAAACTGACCGGCAACATCGTAAAAGAGATCTATGTTCCCGGCAGAATCGTCAACATCGTAGTTAAATAGTTCAGCTATGAGCGAACAATGTCCATGAGGTAGAAATAAAATAACTCCTGACAGACCTTACGTCTGCCGGGAGTTATTTCTTTGAGCGTTGCTTTTTTCTAAAATGTTTTGAATCTGCTGCAGCTCTGCTTCGGTGCTGTATTTTTTGATGGCTGTGATGGCAGCCTGCATTTCCTGTGGGGTAAAAGTGAGATGCTCCTGCTTTGCCTTACGCATGGCAGGCATGAGAAGTGACATCATTTCTTTTTGTGATTTGCCATGCCCTTTGGCAAAAAGAGTGGAGAGAAATTCTAATTTTTCTCTGGGGATGTCCTTCACAAGATCATCCTGCATCCAGAGGGGAGTCTGGGAATAATCCATTTTGTTGACCTCCTGATTGATTTTGAGTGGCTGCGAAAAGTTCGGACAACATAGCCGGATCACAACCGTCCAGATCGGAGAAACCTTCCGGGAACAGCTCCTGCATGGACTTAGCCATATCCATCATTTCTTGAAAATTATGGATATTGTCAAGCATCTGGGTGACCTGCTGCAGGGATGCTTTCTGCGTTTCATCGCATAAAGGCATGAGATCACTGCATAGTTCACCGGCGAGACTGCTTCCATCGGATGATAGAGGAAAACTGTGCAGAGCAGTCTCCGGATGCTTTCTAAACAGTGCCAGCGTATATTGCAATTCCAAAAATTTTATGTAGACAGCAAGTCCTTTCAGGAGATGCGGATCTATATAATAGGCAAGTGTTTTCAGAATCTGAATGCGGTTGTTGGTAAATAAAGTGTCAAAGGCGGCCGCCTTGTCGATTCTGTTATCATCCATGCAGATAATACCTTCCAGTAAATGAATTACTAGTATCTTATGAAGCGGATAATTCGCTTATGCCAATCAGTCATTCGGGGTACGGAAGATCCGCACCCCGGGATGATCGATCATACGTGTGTAAAAAGTCCGGTAAATCAGCAACCGCAATTTCCACAGCCGTTGTTGCCACCGCCACAGAAGCAGGACAGGAGCAGAATCCAGATCAGCCATTCGCAACAATCATTTCCGCCGCAACCGTTGTTTTTATTGCCCAGAAGTCCGCAGCTGTTGTTGCCGCAACCGTTACCGCAGCCACCGCCGCAGAACAGTAAAAGGATGATCCAGATGCAGCTGTTGCCGAAGATACCGTTACTACAGTTGTTATTGTTGCTGCAGGAATTATTGTTGCAGCCACAGTTTGTAGCAGTTAAGTCACTCATTTTTAGTGCCTCCACATTTTATTTATGCTCTATTGTATGCGGGGGAGCCTGTCAATGTTTCCGGAAAAGACTTGCAATAATTTTCTAATATAGTAAAATAAAAATAGCTATGTGGAAATGTAATAGATGATAATATGTAGTTAAAATGATGTAGGTTTAATTCATATAGGTTTAACCCATTTATCCCTGACATCTTATTATTTACTTAAGGATAGATTGAATGACACAGAAGATATATATCGTAGAAGGGCGGCAGTTTCGAACAGAGGCGGATTATCAGAACGCTCTGAAGGATCAGCAGGTGATTGAAAATCTTCGGATGCAGACTAAGAAGATGAACTTGTCGGATCAGAAGAAGCTCTTGGAAGTGATCCGTAGCGGAAAATGCAGATTTCACAGTATCCTGGGACAGGATTATATGGAGGAGCTGGCAGAAGAAATCCGCAGACAGGAACGAAAAGATGCCCCGGTTTCTAAAGCCAATGCAACGAAAAAAAAGGAATTTTTAAAGAAGCCAGTAAAGAAAAAAGAAACACCGAAACGTAGGCAGACCGCACAGAAGCAGAAAAAAACGCAGTTTGATGAACAGGAACTGGATAAAATAGTAAAAGAAGAACTGAAGAAGCGCGAAAAGCGAAGGAAACTACTGGTAGTCCTCTGCGGTATGGCAGCCATTGTCTGCCTGGGGTATTTCGGCGTATATAATTGGTACAATTATCGTACTGCTGATAATTACAAGCAGCTGAGCGAATTGAAAGATAAAGAGCCAACAGCAAGTGATGCACCGGCACCGGTGATTCATTATACCGCGGAGGAAGGACAGAGCACGCCGCCTCCGGTGCTGGATGAATATAAAAATTTATTAAATAAGAACAAAAGACTAATCGGATGGGTAAAAATTGACGATACTAATATAGATTACCCTGTTATGCAGACAACGGATAACGAATATTATCTGGATCACAATCTGAATCAGGAGTATGACAAGAACGGATCCATTTTCATGGACAAGGACTGTGATGTGCTGAAACCCAGTACAAACCTTATTCTGTATGGGCATCACATGAAAAGCGGGCAGATGTTCGGAGGCTTATCCTTATACAGCGACCAGAGCTACTATGAGAAACATCCCTGCATACAGTTTGATACCATCTATGAAAAAGGTCTGTATGAGATCATGTATGTATTCCGTTCAAGGGTATACAGTGAAGATGAGATCGTATTCAAATACTATCAGTTTATAGACGCCCAGAGTGAGCAGGAATTTGACTCTTATATGAATGACATGGAGGGAATGTCATTATATGACACGGGAGTCACGGCTCAATACGGTGACCGGCTATTAACTCTGTCGACTTGTGATTATCAGGAGAAAAACGGCAGATTCGTAGTGGTTGCCAAAAAGGTGACGACAAAGGAGTAAAGGATGACTAAGGGTACAAAAAAGACCAACAGAAGATTAAAAAAGACAGTAAGGAAGACCCTGGGAACATTGTTCCTGATCTCAGCAATCGTAGTGGCAGCGATTCCTACGGAAGGACTGCGTGCGGAGGAAGATGCTGTGGCACAGGCTGCACATTCACATGTGGATACGCATACCGGTGCAGAATATAAGGTATCCATTCGTAGAAATGCAGCAGAAAAGCAGAGTGATCTGTTGGCGGGAAGCGGCATTCCCACGATGGATACTCTGATTCCGGAACTTCCAGCAGATACTACTATTTATACTACAGGCACCAGCAATACTGATGGAAGCAACTATCAGTTTGCATATATTCAGGATGGAAACGACTGGTCAGCTATTATTCTGGGATATAACAAGAATAATACTCTGCCTAATAATGCATTGACGATTCCTAACACTGTAGACGCATATATACAGCCTACCGGAAACCTTGGTAGTGGTAATGGATATGTAGCGGCAAACAGATTGGGCAAGCCTCTTTACTATGAAGCTACAACAACTCATACAAGAGAGGTGGATGATACTTCAAAACCGATTTTGGATGATCTCGGACAAGTGGTAAAAGATCCTGTTACCGATAAGATATTATATGAGAAAAAAACAGAAACTTATCTTACCGGTGAAATGAAACCTTGCTATGCAACAGATAACACTTGGAAAAGTATGGATCCCCTTACAAAGTTTTTCTATTATGAGGATGGTAAAACAGCAAATACTGTGTGGGGGGCAATAAATGAAGCAGATAATCAGCCTGCTACGTATGAGAACTATGCAAATGCATTGGACACAGACCATCAGTGGATCACAAATGGAAAAGTAAGATATATCGGTAACCAGTATCTGGATTCAACGCATAATGATGACAGTAATACATACAGCTGGAGCATTGGTGGTTATATTACACAAGACAATGCATCTAAAGGTATTTTTGCCCAGGCTGGTAATATCGGTACACTGATTATTGGTAAAGATCTGATTGGTATTGGAAATTATGCTTTTTATGAATGTACAGGTTTGAACTCCATATCTTTTGGTAATGGTATCAAGGTAATCGGCAACTATTCTTTTGCAGGCTGCGGAAGCTTAAGAGATGTTGCAATCCCCGATTTGTGTAGCTTGGGACAGATTGGAGATCATGCCTTTTACAGCTGTACGAATCTGACGAAATTTACTTTACCCATCAATGTCAGCTATGTCGGAGACTATGCTTTTGCAGAGTGCCGTTTCTTAAGTGATTTTGTAATGTGTAATTATGGCGATGCTAATGACAGAAGCAATCTGACAGAACTGGGTTGGAATGTGTTTGAAAACTGTGAGACACTGTCTTCTCTGACCTTCCCTGCAAATTACAATGAAGCGGTAGATATTTCCCTGGTCAAAGGATGTAAGAACTTAAGATACATTACTGCCCGCAGTAAAAAAATGACATTTACGGAGAAGATAAATGGGGAAGTTTATTGCTTTGACTGCTTTAAGGAAATGTTGTCAGGAGATCCAGTAAACGGAACCTTCTACTTCGAGGGCAGGGATGATTCCACGTTGCATACCTTTACCAGAGATAATTGTTTTGCATTTAGTTATATTGACTATAATTCCGATACTACACAATATGAGAAGAAGGACAAATATGAACTTACTGTTCAGGATCCGAAGGTAGTTGGAGAAGAGGGACGATCTACTTATGTAGTAAATTCCAATAATGAACTGATTTCTAGCACAATCGGTACAGGTGTGGAGCAGCTGGATATTCCGGATCCAATCGGACCTTACCATATCTATAGGATTGGAGCGAATAGATTTGCAAACAACTGTAACCTGAAGATGGTATCATTGCCTGCCAGTGTTGTTTCTATCGGAGATAACGCTTTCAAAGGATGTCATAATCTGGCAACGGTTATCTTCAATAACAGCTCGGTGGAAATTGGTACAGATGCTTTCAAAACACAGGATTATACGGGAGCAAGTCACAGAGGCAGTTGTAAGGGAATAGAAAATGAAAGTGACAATTCACCTAGCAAAAAGCTTACTTTTGTAGGAGAAATTTCGCCTAGTTCCACACCTTACCTGTATGCCATGAGTGAGGACGGAAGATATAATAATGGCAGTCAGCTGAAAACTTATGTCAGGTATTGTAGCGGCTGGCCGACTAACCTTGTGGTACAGTACAATGAGGAAAAGGGTGTCAGCGAGCTGATTGATTTTCCAGCTTTTTCACAGTTGAGTGATTATACGGATAAGACAGATTATCCTTATCTGACGGATTCTCAGAGAGAAGCAGCGAAGACTGCCTTGGATAAATATACGAATAATCAGAACTTGACGGAGGATCAGCAGCATTTTATTGATTCTGCATTGAATGTTGTAATACCTGAAGGTATCCAGGCGATTAGGGACGGACTGTTTGTAGCTAAAGAAGATGCAGATGTTGCAAGCCTTAAGGAAGACAAGACAGTTACGATATACGGTCTGGATGCCATCGAGGTAAATGACTTTAGAAGTGCAGACGGTACCAAAGCTGCAGCACATTTGAAGGGAATTAACATTCTTGGCAATACAGCATCTATTGCAGCCAATGCTTTTGAGGGCTGCGAGAAACTGGAAACGGTCAATATCACCGGAAATATGAGCTCCATCGGGGACTATGTCTTTAAGAATTGTCCGGCCCTGAATGATGTGACATTGTCCGGAACGATCAACAGTCTGGGACTGATTCCTTTTACCGGATGTGACAAATTGAGTAATGTGTCGTTCTTAGGAAACGATTATTTCAGCTGCGATAATTCCATTATTTATGGAATGAGTGGCGGTGCCAAAGCAAGGATTATTGAGTGCCTGGAAGGCAGAACCAGTAAATATGTAAAGCCTTCTGAACTGGCAGGGGTTACTTCCATTGCACCCAGAGCATTCCAGGGATGTGATGCCCTGAGAGAAATCGATCTCACGGAAAGTGAGATTACAACGGTGCCGGAATATGCCTTTGCAGACACAACGGAAATGCGTACGATTAAGCTGCCCACTACCTGTACCACTATTGAAGATTATGCGTTCCAGAAGAGTGGTATGGAGCGTTTGGAGGCGAGCCAGTATCTGAACCTTATCGGCCAGCATGCATTTGATGAACTGCTCAAGGCAAATCCGGATCCAAAGGATGTGGTGATCTGCAGTCCGGAAAACAGTTACTTGTATAATTACGCACAATTAAAGGGTTTTACAGTAGATACTACTCCCCTGGTAGAGTATTTTACCGTTAACTTTAGAGACTGGAATGAAAAATTAGGGAGCTATGCGCTGGTACCTGATGCAGAGCAGAGAGTTAAGGGTGGTGAAGCTGCAACTCCTCCAACTCCGGCAGGCAAGAGCGGAGAAGTGTTCCAGTATTGGGATCCGGATCCCAGCGAAATCACAGCAGATGTTACAATTACAGCTATGTATAGCAAGGAAGATCCCGATGCCAACAAGCTGACCGTAACCTTCCAGGATTGGGATGGTACGGTAATTAAGAAGATCAAGGTATCCTCCGGCGGCAGCATCGCAGATGCGGATCTGCCCAACACATCTAATCTTGTGAGAGATGGTTATATCTTCATCGGATGGGACAGACCTCTGACCAATATTACAGAGTCTTTTACCACCATGGCACAATATAAGGCGCTAAGCGAAGATGATATTGTAGTCAGATATATCAACAGTGTGACCAAGGAAGTGTTCTATCAGACCACGATCAAGAAGGGTACGGTTGCGCCTAGCATCCAGACACCTACGGTCAGTGGCTATACTTTCAAGGAATGGCTGCCGGATATTGCAACAGCCATTACGGAAAATACAGATTTTTATGCGGTATATGAGGCAAGCGGCTCTAATAATGGAGGAACGGCCAGTCCGGGTACCAGCACCAGTCCCGGAGCAAGCACCAGTCCGGGAGGCAATAATAACAACGGAACTACTGCCAAGATGTATACTCTGACAGTTAAAAACGGTTCCGGCTCCGGCAGTTATGTAGCAGGTTCCCAGCCGATCATCGTTGCGAATGATCCTGCAAAGAATCAACAGTTCAGCAGCTGGTCAATAGATCCGGCCAATACGAAGATTGCCAGCAAGGTATTGTCTGCAACGGTCATCACTATGCCGGAAGCTAATGTAACGGTAACTGCAAATTATACTGCAAAATCCGGTTCAGGTAACAAAACAAATACATCTACAGGAAGCGGTAATTCCACGAATTCCAATTCCAACAGAAGACCGAGCAGCACTACTACGGGAACTGTATCCGGTGGCAGAACCACCGTTGTAATTGATAAAAACGGTCTGTCCAATACCGGTGTGGTATCTGCAACGGTGAATGGATCTTCTGATAACTTTGTGATCAAGATCACAGAGAGTGCAGCAGCTTCCGAAGAGGTAGTTAAGGCTCTGATGGCAGAGTACGGCAGTGATATCAGTGCTATCAAGTATTTCCCCATGGACATCAGTCTCTATGATTCCACCGGCAATACAAAGATCACAGATACCACAGGATTGTCCATCAGCATTACATTGCCTCTGCCGGATTCCCTGATCACCTACGCAGGTAATAATAAAGTGGCCGGAGTAGTGAACAGCAAGCTGGATAAGCTGTCACCGAAGTTCTCCACAATATCCGGAGTATCTTGCGTAACCTTTACGGCAGAGCATTTTTCACCGTATGTGATCTATGTGGATACGAATAATCTGACTGCGGGAACCATCGCAGACAGCACACCTAAGACCGGAGACGGCATTCATCCCAAGTGGTTCTTATCCATGGGACTTGCATGTATTTCGGTAGTACTCTTCATGAAGAAGGACAAAAAGACTCTGCGGAAAGCCAGAGCCTAGTGTGAAATAAAGGATGGGAAGGTTTATGAATCATAAAAAGTGGATGGCTGTCATAGCACTGGCAGTTACCGCATTGATCCTGACACATCTTCCTGTGTCGGAGGCAGATGCGGCAGCGTCTGCCTCTGATTTTCAGACGCAGGGGAGTACACTGGTAAAATACAGAGGGACGGAAGAACGCGTCACGATTCCGGATACAGTGGAAGTCGTAGGCGAGAGTGCCTTTGAGAACAATCAGAAGGTACAGTTCGTTGTAATTCCGAAATCTGTCAAGCGTTTGGATGCCTATGTTTTCTGGGGATGTAACAATCTGGAAGAGGTTGTCCTGGGAAAGGGTCTGACTGCAGTGGACGAGTATTCGTTTGCAGGATGTACGGGTTTAAAGCAGATCACAATTCCGGAAAATATACAGAGTATTGATGCACAGGCATTTGCGGGATGTGTTAATCTCACAGATATTTATATCCCGGCTACGGTGACCGGTATTGCGGAAGATGCTTTCTTAAACTGTGATAATGTGACAATCCATGCGGACGAGGGAAGTGTGGCAGCACAGTTTTCCCAAAAACTTGCGGAGCAGAAAAGCCGTGATCCGCTGGTGACGGCAGCTCCTGTACAGACACCGACAGCAGTAAGCAGACCGGATACACAGGCAACGACAGAACCTGTATCAACGGCTACGCCTGCACCTGCTGCAACACCGGTTCCCGGTAATGTCCTGGGCAGTACTATTATTGTAGGGAATCATGCCTTGGTAATGGTGCATCCGTGTGAGGAAAAAGTACAGCAGGGGTATACGGAACCGGAAGCGGGACAGGAGACCGGTGAAGAACAGGATATCACAGCTGAGACAGAGAACGGCAAGATTCCGGAATGGATGTATTATCGTAACCAGTCTGTCGGCGCAGTTACGATCCCGGAAGGTACTACAGAGATCGGACGTTTTGCTTTTTCCAGAAGTTCTCTCCGGACCGTTACGATTCCGGAAGGTGTAACGGTGATTGACTATGCAGCGTTTTATCATTGTGATAATCTGGATAACGTGGTATTACCGGACACGGTGAATACTGTTGGTGCCAAGGCGTTTACCCATACCGGGTGGCTGGATGATTTTGAAGAGAACAGTATGGATGATTTTCTGATCAGTGGGGACATCCTGGTAGCTTATAAAGGGAATCTGCCTGAAGTTGTGATACCGGATGGCGTTCGTGTGATCGCAGAGGAAGCATTCCGAAATCATACGGAATTGAAAAAAGTACATCTGCCGGCGAGTGTCACGGATATTGGAAATGACGCTTTCCCGGAGGGGATAGAGATTATAAATGAATAATGGGGTGATTTAACCGACACCCGGAATAGAAACCGGCATAAGATAGATTAAGTCTTATGTCGGTTTTACTATATTTTTACCGGGAAGGAAAACGGATGCAGAGGGTCAGGGAGCAGGTACAGGTACCGGAACAAATATATAGCGTAACTTGGCGGTCAGAGCCTGTAACAGTTGCTGTATTGGATACAGGGATCGCATATCATCCGGATCTTGCCGGGCATTTGTTATGTTTTCGTGATTTCGTGGAGAAGAGCTCTCTGCCGTATGATGATAACGGACATGGAACCCATGTATGTGGCATCCTTTGCGGAAACGGAGAATTGTCGGGTGGAAGGCTTCGGGGAATGGCACCGGCATCGAAACTTGTCGTGGGAAAAGTGTTGGATGGAAAGGGAGAAGGATCCTGTGATTCCATGCAGGAGGCATTTCAGTGGATCCTACGGGTAAAAAACAGGTATCAGATCAGGATCTTAAATATATCTGTCGGAATCGGTGAATTGAAAGAACGATACAAGGAACAGGTACTGCGGGAGTATATGGAATTGTTGTGGGATCATAATATTCTCGTAGTCTGTGCAGCGGGAAATGCAGGACCTGAGAATGGAAGTATTTCGGAGATGGCAAGCAGCCGGAAAGTGTTAACAGTGGGTTGTCACGATGGAAGATATTGTAAAAATGACCCGAAGCGATGCGAAACATATTCCGGAAGAGGTAGAAAATACGACGTTATCCGAAAACCGGATATTGTGGCTCCCGGGACGCGGATCCTGTCCTGCAATGCTTTCTGGAAAAATAGAAATGGCAGAATTTTTAAACCTTATATTGCAAAAAGTGGTACCTCCATGGCAACCCCCATTGTGTCCGGAGCGGCAGCACTGGTACTACAAAAATATCCGAGAATGTCCAATGAAGAATTTCTCCGTCGGGTAGCGCTGACAGCTACGGATCTCGGAGAACCCTGGAATAAGCAGGGCTTCGGAATGCTCAATGTCCGCAGATTATTAGAAAACAAGTAAAATGATAAAATCACTGGGAAAAATAAAAAATGTGATTAAAATAAGTCAATAAAATTAATACTAAAGATATTGACACAAATGGTATGATTGTATACAATGATACGAGAACTGCAAAATGTATTTTTACTGCGCAGAGTAAAAATAGAAAAAATATTGCAGATGTCGAATGTCAGGGAAGAGAGGTATACCAATGAGAGATAGTGATGCATTTCAGAATCGTCCGGTCTCCATGAATCCGAAGAACAACCTTCTGGAGATTGAGGAGCATATGTACATACTGGATGATGTGGAGAAGCCGAACGTGTTCCGTAATATGTTCCCTTATTCCGAAATCCCCAAAATACCTTTTAATGATCGTATCGTGCCTCATAACATGCCGAAGGATATCTGGATCACAGATACCACTTTTAGAGACGGACAGCAGTCCAGGGCACCTTATACCACGGAGCAGATTGTGAAGATCTATGATTATCTGCACGAACTGGGCGGTCCCAACGGAATGATCCGTGCCAGCGAGTTCTTTCTGTACAGCAAAAAGGACAGAGACGCTGTCTATAAGTGCATGGAGAGGGGATATAAGTTCCCTGAGGTGACCAGCTGGATCCGCGCCAGCAAGGAAGATTTCAAATTAGTAAAAGAGATTGGAATGAAGGAGACCGGTATTCTGGTAAGCTGTTCCGATTATCATATTTTCTTAAAGTTAAAAATGACCAGAAGACAGGCAATGGATCACTATTTAAGCGTTATCCGTGACTGCTTAGAGGAGGGCATCAGCCCCAGATGTCACCTTGAGGATATCACCAGAGCGGATATTTACGGGTATGTGGTGCCGTTCTGTCTGGAACTGATGAAACTGATGAAGGAGTATCAGATTCCTATCAAGGTACGTGCCTGCGATACCATGGGATACGGTGTCAACTATCCCGGTGCCGTTATTCCCCGTAGTGTACAGGGTATCATCTATGCGATCCATACCCATGCAGGTGTGCCTCACGAGTTGATCGAGTGGCATGGACATAATGACTTTTACAAGGCAGTGTCCAATTCTACCACGGCATGGCTGTATGGCTGTTCCGGTGTCAACACTTCCCTGTTTGGTATCGGTGAACGTACCGGTAATACGCCTTTGGAGGCAATGGTATTCGAGTATGCACAGTTAAAGGGCGACTTAAACGGTATGAATACCCGTGTGATCACGGAGCTGGCAGAGTACTATGAGAAAGAAATAGGTTATCAGATTCCTCCCAGAACCCCGTTTGTGGGCAAGAACTTTAACGTAACCAGAGCCGGCATCCATGCAGACGGACTGCTTAAGAACGAGGAAATCTACAATATCTTCGATACCGAGAAATTCCTGAACCGTCCGGTATTGTGCGCTATTTCCAACACCTCCGGTCTGGCAGGTATCGCACATTGGCTGAACACCTACTATAAATTAAAGGGAGACAAGCAGGTACAGAAGAATTCCGAACTGGTAGCAGAGATCAAAAAGTGGGTAGATGAGGAGTATGCCGGTGGTCGTGTCACCGTGCTTACGGATGATGAGATCGTGGCATGTGTCAACCGGATCTGCCTGGAAAAGGATCTGAAGATCGGTGAGTAAACATAGAATGAACATGACAACGGTAACAGCGTTGTCTGGAATCGAGGATTATAGTGAGCAAGTATGATGTAAAGCAGGAAGTAACGGACAAGTTCTCCCTGCGGGGACGGGTATTTCACAAGCTGAGAGAGGATATCTTAAGCGGAAAATACCAGGAACATGAAGAATTGAAGGAAGTGGCGATCGGTGAGGAGATGGGCGTCAGCAGAACCCCTGTCAGAGAGGCATTCCGTCAGCTGGAGCTGGAGGGGCTGATCCAGATCATTCCGAACAAGGGTGCCTATGTCACCGGCATTACCCAGAAGGATGTGAAGGATATTTATATGATCCGTTCCCTGCTGGAAGGTTTGTGCGCCCGTTGGGCTACGGAGCATATCACCAAGGAGCAGATGGAAGAGATGGAGGAGAATGTTTATCTGTCCAAGTTCCATGCACAGAAGGGGCATCTGGAGCAGCTGGCGGAGTTAGACAACCGTTTCCATGACATTCTGTACGAAGCCTGTGACAGCAAGATGCTGGAGCATCAGCTGAAGGATTTCCATCAGTATGTTCTCCGTGTCCGTAAGAAGACGCTGTCCAGTGCCAATAGAGGTCCAAAGTCCAACGAAGAGCATGAAAAGATCATGGAAGCCATTAAGGCTGGCAACGCCGATCTGGCAGAGCAACTGGCACATCAGCATATGATCAATGCTTATGAGAACATGGTGAAGAACGGTCTGAATGAGGCTTATGCACAGCAGGCGGAAAGTCAGGAATAAGTTGCCTGTTGGAACGAATTACGTTAAAATAGAATAGAACGAAAATTAATACCGGAAAGGAAATCGTTATGGAAAAGATCAAAATGACAACCCCTCTCGTAGAGATGGACGGAGATGAAATGACCAGAATCCTCTGGCAGATGATCAAGGATGAGCTGTTGCTGCCCTATATCGATCTGAAGACAGAGTACTATGATCTGGGACTGGAGCATCGTAATGAGACCGATGATCAGGTAACCGTGGATTCTGCCAATGCCACATTGAAGTACGGCGTTGCTGTAAAATGTGCTACCATTACTCCCAACGCTGCCAGAATGACAGAGTACAACCTGAAGGAAATGTGGAAGAGTCCCAACGGAACCATCCGTGCCATCTTAGACGGTACCGTATTCCGTGCACCAATCCTGGTAAAGGGCATCGTTCCCTACGTAAAGAACTGGACCAAGCCCATCACCATCGCCCGTCATGCTTATGGTGATGTCTATAAAAATACAGAGATCAAGGTACCCGGACCCGGTAAGGCAGAGCTGGTATTCACCGCAGCAGACGGCACCGAGACCCGTGAACTGATCCATAATTTCGACGGAGCCGGTATCATTCAGGGTATCCACAATACCAATAAATCTATCGAGAGCTTTGCAAGAGCATGCTTTGGCTATGCGGTAGATACGAAGCAGGACCTGTGGTTCTCCACCAAGGACACCATTTCCAAAAAATACGATCATACCTTCAAGGATATTTTCCAGGAGATCTATGATAACGAGTATAAGGCTAAATTTGAGGAACTGGGCATCGAATATTTCTACACTCTGATCGATGATGCCGTAGCCCGTGTCATCCGTTCTGAGGGCGGATTCATCTGGGCATGTAAGAATTATGATGGTGATGTAATGTCCGATATGGTAGCTACCGCTTACGGCGATCTGTCCATGATGACCTCTGTACTGGTATCTCCCAGCGGCGTTTATGAGTACGAGGCTGCTCATGGAACTGTACAGCGTCATTACTACAAGCACTTAAAGGGTGAAGAGACCTCCACTAACTCCATTGCTACCATCTACGCATGGACCGGAGCTCTCAGAAAGCGCGGCGAGCTGGATCAGATTCCAGAGCTGTGCAACTTCGCAGACAAGCTGGAGCAGGCATGCATCAAGACCATCGAGGACGGCAAGATGACCAAGAGCCTGTCCCTGATCTCTACCTGTGAGCATCCTGTGATCCTCAACAGCCTGGATTTCATCAAGGCTATCAGAGAGACCCTGGACAGCCTGCTGTAAAAATAAAATGGAAGAAATGGATGCTTCCCTGTAGGAATGGGGGCATCCGTTTTTGGTGTACACCCAAAGATCTTACCGGAGGATTACAGAAGTGAATGATGAAAAGGAAGTTGTGTGTTCCGGAAAAACGATGGCTCCATTTATAATGGGAGTGATGTTCTGGCTCATCGGAATAGGAGTTACTTTTTTATTACTGATTTTAGGCACTTCACAGGGAGTGAAAGGCGCAGGTATTATCTTTTTCATATTATGTGGAATGGAAGGAAGCTATTTCCTACTGTTTTGGCGTAACAAAAGAATCACTATGACGCGGGATGATGTTACTTATCGCTCCATTTGGGGAAAAGAGAAAAAATACTCATGGGAAGATGTGAGATCAGTGCGTTATAAGTCGGTGGGAAGAGGGGCGTATAGAATTCTGATCCAGACAGACCGAAAGATATATATCGAAACCGGAATGATGGAAAACAGTGAAGAGACTGAAAAACTGATAAAGGAAAAAGGGTATTTAGGTCTCCATTAACCTTATGGTCCTGAATCATAGAAGAGATGAACATTAACGAGTGGGAAGCTTAGTCTTTCCATGTTTTTTGCTCAAAATACAAAATTGGGTGTTTACACGTGCTGATAATGATAATATTTTGGAAAAAAAACGTTCAGTCAAAAAATGCTGAACGTTTTTTATATTTCGATAAATTGAAATATACGCTTCGATTTATCGAAAAACCACACATTTTTATTGACAACTGATAATCAATATCATAAAATATTTCAAAATACTTTATCACGGTATAGGAACAACGTGTTAAAGAAGCAACCGGAACAAACTTTAATTGCGGTGCAGAAGCACAAATGAGGGAGGACAAATGTATAGTGTAAAAGGAAAGAAGTGGAACAGAAGGCTGAGCTTTCTGCTTGTTTTGGTACTGCTTTTTGGAGACAGCTCATTGCAGTATACCATGGCGGCGGAGAGCGGAGAGACACGGCTGGAAGCAGCAGTGTCCGTATCCGGCGGTGACCCGGAACGGACATCGGAACCGGAACAATCGGCAGAACCAGAACAATCGGCAGGACCGGAACAGTCGGCGGAGCCGGAACAGACCATGGAACCAGAACAGACGCCGGATATCATACAGACACCGATGCCTGTGCCGACACCGGCTAGCGTATCCGGGAACGTTCCGCCCAGACAGCCGGAGAACTATTATCAGGATCCGGAACCGGAAAATTATGGTACGCTGGCAGCTTATGATGCGTACAGCCGAACCTACCATGTAGACGGTGACCGGTATGTGACAGTGATCGGCTACGATGGTAACAGCTATCTTGATGAGGACGGCAATCTGCAGCAGGCAGACAATACTCTGGTAGAGAGTGAGGTCTCCACCTATTCCCTGTATGGAGATGCAAAAAGCTACGTGAACAGTGCCGGAAGCTATCAGGCGATGCTTACAGTCGGAGCGGAGGAAGGTACAGAGCTACTGACCATTGCAAGTGACGACCATCTGCTGACACTGACTCCTGCCCGGGGAGATTTCACTGACGGTATCGTAAAGGACAATGCTATTCGTTACAACAATGTACTGCCGGATGTGGATTATCAGTACACCGTATTCGGAAACAGTGTGAAAGAGGACATCATCCTGTTGCAGAGAGACACTGCCCACAGTTTCCGTTATCTGTTGAACACCTATGGACTGAAAGCCACCCTGAGCGGCAACACGCTGTACCTCTATGAAGAGGGAACAGATCCCGAACAGGACGCAGTATTCGTTCTGGAGGCTCCGGAGATGGAGGACGCGGCGGGAGAGATCTCTTTCGGCGTGGAACTTCAGCTGGAGGAAAGCGGTGAAGAATCCACCTATGCGGTTACCGTTTCCGCGGACAGTGACTGGCTGGATGCAGATGACCGCGTCTATCCGGTACGGATCGATCCTACCGCTATTCAGGTAGGCAAAAGTGCGATCCATGTGGCCTGCGCTGAGCAGAGCAGCCCGAATTCCGTGATCGGAGATAATGCATATCCTTATGTGGGCTATGATGACGGTATCACCTCCGGAAATCTGGCAGGCTTCCACAGCAAACATTTAAATTGCAGATCTTATTTTGCCATTGATTATGATTTCTCAGCGCTGGCGGAGGAGCCGGAGATCGTCAGTGCGGCATTTCAGGTGACCCAGAAGACCCGCTGGAGCAAGGGCAGTTCTGAATTCGGACTTTTCGGAGTGGAAGAGCCCTGGCAGGTGGGAAGCCTTACCTGGAACAATCAGTTAAATTACAATCATTATTTTCTGGATAGCAGAACGGCTTCCACTACCCGCGGAGAGGCATTATCCTTCGATGTAACGGAAGAAGTCAGTGCATGGATCAACGGAACCGCAGAGAATCACGGACTGGTCATGAAAGCACTGGTGGAAGCACCCAACGAGACAGCGGGCGATGCAGGTGCCTCCATGCAGTGTGAGGTATTCTACAACAATTCCTCCGCATCCTATGCACCGAAGCTGATCGTCTCATGGACAGGAGATCTGACGGATCTGGCGAAGCTTACGCTGGATGATACTACAGTGGATGTTTACCCGGTCGTAAGAAGAAATGGGGACAAATCCTGTGATACACTGGGAGTGGCAGCCCATGGACTGGCCAAGCCCGGCAGTACCGTGACCTACGAACTGGTCAACGGCACTACCGGAGAGACCGAGGCACAGACAAAGCTTCTCTACCCGGACTCCGATGCTTATGCAGGGGAATATCCGGAGGCGATCGCCTATAAGCGGAGACTTTCCAACTGGCAGAGCGAGGTGTTTTCCGGATTACAGCCCGGACAGGTCTACTATGTGACGGCGACTGCTTCCTTTGGGGGCAAAAGCGGCAAGACCGTAGAATCCGACCGCTTCCTGATCTATGAGGAAGGTGCTTTCGACCTGATGCCCAGGATCGCACAGCATTACGGTGTGGAACTGAATACGATCCTTGCCGACATGCGGATGCAGGACTGCCTGACCAGACAGGGCAACCGTATTTTCATCAGGGAGCCGAAGAATACCACAGCTTACAGTTCCGGCGTGTTAAGTGAATATTATAAGGCTATCATCGACGGACTGCTGTTAGGCAGAGCGGAGAACTGTGAGTTCGGCTATGAGCCGGTGAACCTGAATACCGGTAATTTCTACATGGAGCAGACCGATGCCACGATTGCGGACATCGGCGGTGATTTTGCCCTGACCAGACAGTACAATGCAAAGGGTGCGGCGTATGAGGGAAGCCTGGGCTTCGGCTGGACCTTTGCCTATGATGAACGTATGGGAGAACTGGCCGACGGATCGGTCCTGTGGCTTAGAAATAACGGCGGCATCATCACGTTTACCCCGGCGGGAGAGGGATACCTTGCACCGGTCGGATGCGACTATGGACTTTCAGAGACAGAGAACAGATATGTGGTAGAGATCCTGGATGACGGAAGCCGTCATGAATTCGACAGCTTCGGTCTGCTCCGTGCGGTGGAAGACAGCTGCGGTAACCGGACAGAACTGGCTTATGATGTGGATCTGTACCTGAAAAGCATTACTACACCTTCCGGAAAGGAATTCCGGATCGCACTGGATGAAAAGAACCGCTTAAGCAGCATTACTCTGCCGGACGGCCACGGTGTGACCTATACCTACGATGAAGCCGGTAATCTGGCGCAGGTGACGAATCCCGCAGGCGGTGTCGTTCGTTATGTTTACGATGACAGCCACCGCATGACCGCATGGTACGATGAAAACGGACACAGAGTCGTAGCCAATGAGTACGACGGGGAAGGCCGTGTGATACAGCAGACGGATGCGGAAGGCGGCGTGGTCACGCTGGCTTATGAACAGACGGCCGGAGGAGGACAGACCACTGCCACGGATGCGGAAGGCAATGTGACGGTCTATACCTATGATGACAATTACCGTACCACGAAGATCGAATATCCGGACGGTACATTCGAAGAGAGAAGCTATAATACCGCAGGGTATCTGGCAGGGCGTCTGGACCGTACCGGCGTGGAGACGACTTATACCTATGACGGAAAAGGCAGGGTAACACAGGAAAAAAGACAGGATGGCGCCACCAGGACCTATGCGTACAATACCGCAGGCAAAATGACGCAGTCTACAGACTACGACGGTGGAAAGACCGGCTATACCTATGACGGACAGAACCGCCTGACTTCTGTGACCGATGCGGAGGGAGGACAGACCTCTTACACTTATGATGAGAAAAACCGGCTTGTGGCGGTAAAGGATGCGAACGGCAACACCACATCCTATACCTATGACGGTGCCTGCGTCACATCCATGACGGACGGTGCCGGTAATACATGGAACTATACCTATGATGCCATGAACCGGCTGTTAACAGTCACGGATCCCGCCGGAGGGACCACCGCCAATACCTACGATGCCCTGGGCAGGGTAATAAAGGAGACGGATGCCGCCGGTGCAGTGACCGTCTATACCTATGATCCGGCAGGCGCAGTGACAGCCATTACCGACAAAGAGGGGCAGACCAGCACCTTTACTTATGATGCCATGAACCGGATGCTGTCCGGTACGGATCCGCTGGGCAATACCCTGACTTATACCTATGACGGTAACGGGAACCGCCTTACACAGACCGATGCGGAGCAGCAGACCATACAGTATACCTACGATGCCATGAACCGGGTAACGGAAACTGCGGATGCAAAGGGTGCGGTACAGAAGAATACTTACGACGGAGCAGACCGGATCCTTACCGTCACGGACCGTCTGGGCAATGCAGAGACTTATACCTATGACCCGGTGAAGCAGAGCATGGTTTCGGCTGCTGACAGAGAGGGTAACGTGACTTCCTATGAAAGTGACGTAACCGGAAGGATCACGAAGATCACCTATGCGGATGGTGCCACGGAGACTTATCGTTACGATCATCTGTCCCGGCTCACGGAGACGGTCGATGCGCTGGGAGCCGTAACCACATACATCTACGATGGCAACGGCAATGTCACGAAGATCCGTCAGACCGGCGCAGAGGACCTGGCAAGAGAGTATATCTACACTTATGATGCAAGAAATCTTCTGACAGAGAGTACGGATCCGCTGGGGAACACTGTCCATTATACCTATGACGCCTGCGGCAGCCTGACCGCTGTGACGGATGGACGGGGAAATACCACCGCTTATGCTTATGATGCACTGGCGAGACTGACGACTGTGACCGATGCCTGCGACGGTACTACGGCATACACCTATGACAAAGAGGGCAGAGTCCTCACGGTGACGGCACCGGAGGGAGATACGCTGAAAAATACCTATGATGCCATCGGCCAGCTGACAGCACAGACCGATGCTCTGGGAAATGTGACGACCTACAGCTATGACCGGATCAGCCGATTGCAGACTGTGACGGATGCCCTGAAGGGTGAGACCGGCTACACCTACGATGCGGACAGCAATCTTACACTTACGAAAGATACCATGGGAAATGCCCATGCCTATACCGTGGATGCGGAAGGAAATCTCCTGAAGGAGACCTATCCTGATGGCGAGACAGACCGCTATACCTATGACAGAAACGGAAATGTGGCAACCTTTACCGACCGATACGGTGTCGTGACCACATTTACCCTGGATGCCTGTGGCAGAATCGTGAAAGCTTCCGATACGGCAGGCAACGAGATGACCTATACCTATGATGCGGCAGGCAATCTGACCACCCAGACCGATGTATTGGGCAGAACAGCCTCTGTGACGTATGATGCTTTCGGCAGAGCAGTCTCCGTGACCGGTATCGACGGCGTGACCACCCGTTATACCTACGATGCTTCCGACAGACTGCTTACCGTCACGGACGGGGAAGGAAAGGTAACATCCTACGCTTACGATGCGGAAGGGAACCTGATCCATACCACAGAGCCGGGCAAGGCGGAATATGCCTATACTTACGATGCCCTGAACCGGCTGACCCGGAAAGTAGATCCGGAAGGAGCTGCCACGGAATTTTTCTATGACAGGAACAGTAATCTGACTACCTTAAAGGACGGCAACGGTGTGACCACAGATTACACCTATGACGCCCTGAACCGGCTGGCTGCATACAGGGACGGCAACGGAGGCATTACTGCATATACCTACGACGCGTTAAGCCGTCTGACTGCCATTACCACACCGGAGGGACTGACCGAAAGCTATGGATATGATGCGGCAGGCAATCTGACCGGCGTTACCGATGCGCTGGGACAGACCACGACCTATGGTTATGACAAACTGTACCGTATGATCACCACCACCTCTCCCATGGGAGCTGTGGAGAAATATACTTATGACAAACATGATGTAGTTACCAGTGTCACCGATGCGCTGGGGAACGTTACGCTCTATACTGTAGATGCCAACGGTCAGGTGACAAAAAAGAGACAGCCGGACGGCGAAAGCTATCTCTATACCTATGATGCTGTACAACGGCTTACGGGTATTACGACACCTCTGGGCTATGAGACTGCCTTTACCTACAGCAACGGCAATGATATTCTCGTAAAACAGGATAATCTGGACCGTACCACCGAATATACCTATGACATCATGCACCGGCTGACTTCCGTGACAGATCCTGAAGGCGGAGTGACCACCTACGGCTATGATGAGCGGGGCAACCAGTCCACAGTTACGGATGCACTGGGGTATTCCTGGAGCTATGCCTATGACAAAGTAGACCGGATGACCACCGTGACAGATCCGGAGGAGAAAGTAACAGACATTCTCTATGATAAGGTCGGAAATATCGTAAGCATCAAAAGACCCGGAGAACGTACCACAGCCTATGCGTATGACGGCAACTACAATACGACTGCTGTGACCGATCCGAAAGGATATATCTATAACTACGCCTATGACAAGGATGACCGTCTGACGTTAACGACCGATCCTCTGGAGCAGACCACCGGCTATACCTACGATGCTGTGAACCGCGTTACTGCATACCGGGACAAGATGGGATTAACAGAAAGCTATCTGTATGATGCCCATGGCAATGTGCTGGAAAAGACCGCAACAGACGGCCGGGTCACAGACTATACCTATGATATCAGGAACCGGCTGACCTCTGTCACCGACCCTATGGGAAGTGTGGCATATTATACCTACGATGTGATGGACCGCGTGACGGGCGTGACCGACTATCTGGGAAGAGGAACGGAATTTACTTACGACCGCGAAGGAAATGTGACCAGCGTGACCGATGCCGCAGGACGAAAGGAAGTATGTACCTACGATATCGCAGGACGGATCACATCCTATACCTCCAACGGAGGAAACCGGATCAGCTATGATTATGACAAGCTGGATGATCTGGTAGAAAAAAGCTACAGCGACAGCACCGGAGAGCAGAGTGCAGAAGGGGTTACCTATGCCTACAATGCTCTGGGAGAGCGGGTAGCCATGCAGGATACCACAGGGGACACGGAGTACACCTATGACGGACTCCGCCGGATCACCTCCGTGACCACTTACCGGGCACCGGGAGAGGACGGCTTCTCCCATGAGGAGGCAAAGGGTGACACCATAGGCTATACCTATGACGAAGCGGATCATCTCGCTGCCATTACTTATGCGGATGGCACAAAAGTAAGCTATGAGTATGACAAGAACGACAATCTCATCAAAGTGACCGACAGGGAGGGAAAAGTTACCACCTATACTTATGATGCCATTAACCGGGTGACCCGGATCCACCGCCCGAACGGCATCAGCACCTATAACACTTACAATGCAAGGAATCAGATCGTGGAGCTTAAGAATGTCTGCGATACCTGTGAGTGGGTGGTAAGTGACTATCTCTATACTTATGACGACAGGGGATTCATCGCAGGGGAGACCGCCATCGAATCTCTGGCAGGTTATGCCTACGATGACAAGCATAACGGACGGCATGAGGACGGCAGACATGACGACCTCTATCCTCATGGCAACCGCCATAATGGCAAGCATGACAAGGACGCCACTTTCGCGTACCAGATCGTGGAGACCGACCGGACATTTACCTATGATGCAGCCGGAAAGCTC
>ENA-ORKV01000939-ORKV01000939.1-human-gut-metagenome-genome-assembly--contig:-NODE-939-length-26830-cov-4.661496_pt1 | contig 26830 bp, 21 predicted proteins | sample MGYA00243058_ERZ508805 | MGnify/ENA primary metagenome ERZ508805 (study PRJEB26277, sample SAMN04329770) | human gut metagenome | biome: human-associated habitat | host: Homo sapiens | place: USA... | reverse complement strand
TCATATGGTGCTTTAGGATATGGAAAAAATGCAACATTCTATGGAGCAGCACATCGAGCATCTTACTATTCAAACAATCCAAATCCAAGTTTAGTATGTCAAAATAGCAATGATAAATTTACAGTAGATAGTAAAAATGGAAATGGAAAACTCACAAATCCAGTTGGATTAATAACATTAGATGAAGTAGTACTTGCTGGATTTAATACAAAATATTCAAATACAAGCAATTATCAAGATACAACAAATTATTTATATACAAATGGTTATTATTGGACATTCTCTCCTGTGGTGGTGTTTGCTAATGGCGGTGCTAGTGTTGGAACTGTCAATGGTACTGGTCGTGTGTACTATAGCGATGTGAGCGCTGGCTTTGTGGGCTATGACGATATTGCTGGTTTTGTGTTCGATGCTTTTGGTGTCCGTCCTGTAGTTTCGCTTGCAAACGGCACACTTGTAAATTCTAATGGAGATGGAACAAGTACAAACCCATATGTTGTAAAATAAATGGTTCTATAAAAAAATAGTGTGAAGTTAGAGGTTAAAAAATAACCTCTTTTTTGATGAAATGATATATACTTAAATTATGAAATTTAAGGAGTGAAAATGAAAGAGTATTATATGCTGTTAGGTTTAAACCAGAAAGAAGTTAAAATAATTGATGTAAAGGAGAATAGCGGAATAATAGAGGTAAGTATTGAAAATAAAGATAGAAAAGTACGATGCCCAAAATGTAATAAATTTACTTCAAGTGTGCATGGAAGGAATAAGCCAATAAGGAGTAAATATTTAAAATCTTGTGAGCAAAGAATAGTGTTAATAATAAATAAAAAAAGGTATCATTGTTATAATTGTGGAAGCATTTTTACAGAGAATTTAAATATTAATACGGAAAATGAAAATATTTCAAAATCATTATTAATTAAAATCAGGGAAGAATTATTAAAATATAATCAAAATTTTAAAAGTATAGTAGAAGAGTGCAATTATCGTCACAAACTGTAATAAATGAATTAAAAAAGATAAGTGAAACGATGCTAAAAAGGATAATAAATCTTTCAAGAGTAATATCATTTGATGAGTTTAAAGCGGATACAAACGAAGGAAAGTATGCGCATTCATATTAAATGATCCAATACATAAAATCGTATTAGATATATTACCGAGCAGAAAAAAAGAGTACCTAATAAAGTATTTTACGTACTGTAATAATAGGCACTCAGATTTGTTGGTCACCAAAATAATGTTCCCAAAAGCAAAATATGTGGTTGACCGATTCCATTATATCACGTATATAATGGATGCACTAGACAACATAAGAATAAGATTACAGAAAGAATATGGAGAGAAGAGTAAAGAATATAAAATATTAAAAAATAAAAAGAATGTTAGTTTATTAAGAAAATATTCTAATGATATAGATTGGTGGGTATTAGTAAAAAGATATAAAAACGGTCACATGGTTGATATGCTTCCAAGTGAATTATTAAATAAAATATTATCTATATCTCCAGATTTAAAAAAAGGATATAATTTAAAAGAAGAATTTTTAGATATAATAAATTATGCTACATATGAAACGGTAGATGAACAATTAATAGTTTGGATAAGTAAATGTGTAGCAAGTGAAGTAGAAGAATTTATAGAAGCAGCTGGAACGATATCTAGGTGGCAGGAATATATAGTTAATTCATTTATAGATGATAGATATTCAAATGGATTCACAGAAGGAATAAATAATAAAATAAAGGTTATAAAGAGAAATGGATTTGGATATAGAAGTTTTAAATTATTAAGAGCAAGAATATTATATATTTTTAATAAAAAATTGAAGGGATAAAAAGTATAAAAATTACCTCAAACTGAAAAAAGCGAAATATATTTTTTACCTCAAACTGATTTTTTGAATGTATCCTAAAAACCTCAAAAATATGCAAAAAAAGTAGTGATAAATTTATTACATAAAAAATCACCACTTTTCCCTTTATTTATACGGGTTTGCTAAAAATTTACTTCACACCAGATTTTATAGAGTCTAAAAAACACTTTGGTGTTTTTTTGTATGTATTAGTTTTTATTTGTACGTTAACAAAATAAAAAATTGAAAGTATATGCAAAATAAATTGCATAACTTTTTTAAATTGTGTATTTTAATTTGCAAAAAATGTCAAAAAAATTGTAAAATTGAGTTTTTTCAACATAAAAATTTGACAATCGGGGGGGGTATGATATACTAAAAATGTAAAAAATAGAGGAGTTGTGAACAATGAAAAGAAAATCGATTATAGCAGTTACTATACTATTATTAGCAATAGGATTTGCGGCTATATCAACAACATTAATAATTAATGGAAGTACGAAAGTAGGAGAAAATACAGATGATTTTTCAGTTATTTTCACTAAAGCATCGTTAGATGGAACAGATGTATATGCAAATGTAATAGATAATACTAAGAAAGTCATTACATTTGAAACAAATGAATTAAAGACATTGAATCAAACTTCTGTACTTACATATGAAGTAACAAATAATTCAAGTAATTATGATGCTGAAGTGCAAGTAAATTGTAAAGTAAAAGAAAATGCAACAGCAAAATATACAAGTATAAAGAATGAACTAGATGGAAATGCAACAGTAATTAAAGCTAAAGAAACACTTAATGGAACATTAACAGTAACACTTAATAAAACAGCGACAGAAGAAGTAAGAGAAGAATATGTATGTACACTTACACTTAATGCGGTTGAAAGAGATACATTAGGAGAAATACAACCAAAATCATTTGCGACTGACTCGTGGGACACAATACGAAGAGCAGTAAAATCAGAAAATACAGATAAATACAATGTAGGAGATACAAAAGAAGTAGACTTAGGCTCTTTTGGAACACATATAGTAAGAATAGCAAATAAAAGTGAATGTACTACTGAAACAAGTGAAACAGCATGTGGATTTGTAGTTGAATTTGCAGATGTAATAACAGAACAAACATTTAATAGTACAGAAACAAATGTAGGCGGATGGAGAGATTCAGAATTACGTACATATATAAATGATACAATATATAAATCCCTTCCAAGTGACTTACAAAATGTAATAACAACAACAAAAGTAATATCAGGACATGGAAAAACAAGTGGAGAAACAAATTTTGAAACCCAAGATAAATTATATTTGTTAAGTGGACATGAAGTATATGAAGACGGAACAAGTAGAAAAATGAGCGAAAAAGACACATCATATAATACTACAAAACAATTAGATTATTATAAAAATCAAGGTGTAACAACAGACAATTATGTAGGAGCAGCAAAGCGACGTAATGGAGTGGATTCAACATGGGAGCTTCGTTCGGCTGAGACTAACACTACCAGCTTCATCCTTATCGTCAACTACGATGGTTGCGGGACCGACGGCTATGCGCATTGGCTTGGCGGGGTCTCTCCAGCTTTCCGAATAGCATAAACTTATTAAACTATTAACTATAAAAAACACTTTGGTGTTTTTTTTGTATGTATTGGGTTTTAATTGTGGTACAATAAATGTTAGGAGGATTTGGTAATGGATAATGTAAGTATAATAGCAGCTATAGGTAAAAATAACGAATTAGGTAAAGACAATAATTTAATTTGGAGATTTAAAGAAGATTTAAAATCATTTAAAGAATATACGATGGGTAAGCCAATGGTTATGGGATATAATACTTTTTATTCACTTAGAGGTGGAAAACCTCTTCCAGGAAGAAAACATATTGTATTAACAAGTAATCATGGAAATGAAATTGAAAAAAATGAACAAATTGTAATTGTTCATAATATGGAGGAATTACTCGAATATATAGAAACCTATAAAGATGAAATAATGGTTATAGGTGGAGCTTCTTTATATGTAAAAATGATTAAATATGCTAAAAAATGATTCTTACTGAGATAAATGCTGAAGAAAAAGCAGATGTCTTTTTTCCAGAATTTGATAAAAATGAATGGAATCAAGAAACTATATATGAAGCATGTGAAAATGGTATAGAATACAAAAGAAAAATATATATTAGGAAATAGGTGATTTTATGATAATTAATGGAAAAGAAATAAAAATTGATAGAAGTAAAGTAAGAGTATCTGAAATGGATAAAGCTTACTGTGAACTTGTAAATGAAATATTGAAAAATGGAATTAAGACTGAAAATAGAACGGGTATAGATACACTTAGTATCGCTGGTTGGAATTATAAATTTAATGTTGGTCGTGAATTTCCTATAGCTGAAACTAAAGATGTAAAAGTAAGAAATTGTACTTCAGAAATACAGTGGATACATACAGTACAAGATAATCATCCTTCTTGGTTAAGAGAAAGAGGAAATAATACATGGAATCTTTGGGAAGTTGATGAAGATGGAATTTACCGTATATATGAACAAGGTGATAATGCAATAGATGATCCTCTAAAAGAAGTTCCTTTAATGGAACAAGTTAGAAATCCAATTACTGGTAATATTGAAACAATTCCTTTCTTAGATAAATATGGAAAACAAATAATGGTTAAATCTAAAGATGTTATGGATAAGAAAAGTAATGCAAGAACTATAAAACAAGCTATTTGGTTTGGAAAAGAATATGCACATTCAATTGGAGAAGCTTATGGATTTATAAATAACCTTTATAAGAAACCTCAATGTGTTGAATGGACATTAAAAAATAATCCAACTGATAGAAGAATGAATATTAATTTATGGCAAGATGCACATATTCCAAAAGCAGTTCTTCCATCATGTGTTTGGAGTAGTGAATATAAAGTAACACCTGATGGTAAACTTCATTCATATGTTCATCAAAGAAGTGCTGATGTTCCTCTAGGATTACCATTTAATATAACTCAATATGCAATACTTTTATCAATGTTTGCTGCATCTTGTGGATATACTGTAGGAACAATGAGTTGGAGTATCATGGATGCTCATATATATGTAAATCAACTTGATGGAATAAAAAAACAATTAAAGAGATATAAAACAATGCTAAAACAAATTAAAATTATTCAAACCAATTCAGATGAAGAAGTTGAAAGCTATTATAACGATTTAAATATGTATTATAATAATATGGATGCTTATGTACATAATTATATAGGAGAATATATAAAAGGGAAAAGTGAATATATTAAAAATGGCGTTCAATTAACTATTGATGAACTACCAATGTCAAAAAGACTAAATATTTTGAAATCCTTAAATTTACGTAGTCTTGCTAAAGATTATGAAGAAACATTTGAAGAAAAAGTTTGTTTTGAACATCTTGTAACTAGAGATAATCCTGTTCTTGAACTTGCAAGTCATGATAGTATATTTGAATATTCGACTGATTTTGTTGATGCTAAGAACCCATACTTAAAAGAAAATCCAATTGGTAATAAAGATATAAAACTTAAAAATTATACACCAACACCATTTATTAAAATGCCAATTGCACAATAAAAAACATCTTCAATTAGATGTTTTTTTCTATATTAAAATTTTTTAAATATTCGTAATATGCCTTGTAATCAGGTAAAGTTTCATCAAACTTGGTAATACCTAAGTATTTTAAAAGCTCATCTTTAAAGTAAGGATTTCTAATAAGTAAGGGACCAATAAGATAAGTTCCAAAGAAATTATTTATGTGTATTCCTTCAACGTTTGTATTTTCATTATTACCATTACCTTTAATAACTTCAAATAAATAGTTTTCTTTTATATCATTTACTGAACTTCTATTTTGAAAACCAATGATTGGTTTATTAATAATATCTGTTTTAAATACTTGTTCTCCAACAATTCTATCATGAGTTTTAGAAGAAAAATTAAATATTCCTAAACACTTTTTATCATCAATTGATTTACCAAATAGTTCATAGGAATTTCCAGTTGCAATAAACATTTTTTTATCAATTACTTTTTTTATATCATTTTTATATTTTAAAATATCTTTTCTAACTATTTCTTGATTTAAAGGACTACCTGTACCAATATAGAAAATATCATATTTATTAAAGTCAATTTCATCATCAACACTTAAAGTATCGACACTTACTTTAAAATTTGCATATTTAATTGCATGAGTTAAAGCAGTTATATTTCCTTGTTCTCCATAATAATTCATTAAATCATAATATAAATGCGCTATTTTAATCGTTTCCATACATACCTCTTACTAAAAGTTCTTTTATTTTGGCAGTCATATCAAAACATACCATTGTAATTATTTTTCCTTTAGATTTTTTTTCTACATCATATAGTAGATTATCAATATCTTCTACTAATACAAGTTTATTTTTATCAATACCTGCATATATAAGTCTTGTATAAACATCATATTTAAATCTTCCTATACAAAATATTTTATCAATAGAATCAATATTTAAAAGTTCAAAGTCAACATCATATAACCAACTTAAATCATTATATGCATATCTTCTAGATACATTATCAAAACCAATTATAATAGTTTTTTTATTTTTTGATTCTCTTATATAATTTATTGTTTGTAAATAAGATAAAGCATTTTCATTTTTAGATTCGATCATTTCTATTTCTCTTGTACCAAGTTTATAACTTTTCATTCTTTTAGCAGGTATTATATCTTCATTTAATTCCCTTAAAATATCTTCTTCTTTAACCCCAATTGTTTTTGTAAGAGCAAACGCGGCTAAAGTATAGTAACAACAGAAGAAAACATTTTTATTTAAATGAACTAGAGTATCATTAATTAACATAAAAGATTTTTCCAAATCAACGTCAGTTGCTAAATAATCAACTGGTCTTGAAGAAAATGAACAATTTGGACAAGTATATGAACCAATATGACCATAATGATAAAATTTATATTTAAGTTTACTATCACAATTTGGACAATAAGCAGCATCAATATTATTACTTATTGGTTTTTTTATATCATATTTTGTTTTATCAATTCCATAAGTAACTATATTTTTGCTTTTTAATTTTAACCTTGAAACTATAGGATCATCAGCATTAATAATTAAAGTTGTATCATCATCAACAGATGACGCAATTTTTTCATATATAAAATCTGGAAAACCATTTCTTGCTGGTTGATCTCGAGTAACATTAGTAACAACTAAATGAGTTAATTTATTTTTCTTAAATATTTTTGATATAAATGATTCATCTAGTTCCATTAGTAAAATATCAGCATTAACTTTTTTAGTAAATGGATTAGTATGATTAAGTATTAAAGTAATAGCTGCATTATAAAGGTTAGATCCATTTTTATTCCATACAACTTTATAACCAGATTTAGTTAATATATGAGCAACAAGAGAAGTTGTTGAACCTTTACCACTAGAACCAGTTATGCCAATTACATATTTTGGGAATTTTAAATCATCTAATATATTTTTGTTTAACTTAGATGCATAATATCCAGGAGTAACTGAGCCATCTTTTTTAAATATTGGTTTTAAAATAAAACAAGCAAGAGATAAACATTTATTTATAACTATTGCTAAAAAATTTTTCATAAACATCACCTTATATAGATTATAGCATAAAACTTTACTTTTATAAGCAAATGTATTAGAATATATTTACTTTTTTTAGTGGGGGTAAGTATGGCTTTTAAAGATTGTCATGAATTAGAAAAATTTAGATTGAATTCTAATAATTTTATAAGTTCTGGATTTTATGGTTTAGTTTATAAAATTAATGATAAAGAATGTTTGAAGGTATTTCGCAATGAAAAGGCAATTCATTCGTTAGAAAGTGAACATCCTGAGACATTTTTAGAATACTTAAAAATGTTGAGTGAGAAAAAAACAAATATATTAGTTTTACCTAAAGATATTTATATTGATAATACTGGTCTTGTTAGGGCTTATACTATGGATTATCAAAAGGGTATTGAATTAAGTTCAGGTCTAGATAACATAGATATTGATGTTTTTATGGATGCATTAAAAGAATTTTACTGTGAATTAACGAAAATATATGATTTGGTATTATATAATGCATCACCTTATAATTTAATTTTAAATGAAAATAAATCTTTAAAAATGATAAATTTAGATTTAGCCAGATTTAAACCATGGATGGATTCAGAATTAGTTTGTTTAGAAAATTACAAAATTTTTAATCGTGCTATTTTTTATTCAATTCTTGGACGTTTTAGTGTCAGTGATCTTTTAGATGCTAATTTATTTGAACTTGTTAAAATTATTATTTCAGGGGATTATACTTTACCAGGTTTATTAACTGAATACATAGATTATATTAATAAACATTATTTTGAAGTAAAAAAAGTAAAAGATTTAAGATATCCATATGTTGGTAGAGGATAAAATGAGGTATTAAGATGATTATTAGAGATATTACAGATCTTCATGATATTGATTTAGATTCTTTAAAATATATTGGTGGTGGGAATTATGGATGTGTTTATAAATATGGTGATAGAGTTTTAAAAGTATATCATGATCAAGAAATTATGGCTAAATTAGAAGAAAGACATCAAGAATCATTTTTTAAATTTTTAAAGGAATTAGATGAGAAAAAAATCCCAATACTTGTATGTGCAAATGAAGTGTTTAAAAATAAAGAAAATTATGTTGAAGGATATATATCAGATTATATAGAAGGAATTAGACTAGATTCGGACTTTGGAGAAATGGACATAAATGTAATTATGAATATATTAATTGATTTTTATTTAGAATTATTAAAAATTGATGATTTAATATTATATGATGCAAAAGAAGTTAATTTAATTTTAGGAAGTAATTTAAAAATAATTGATTTGGATTTGGCAGAATTTAATAAAGATTTAAAATTTGATGTAGTAGGTAAAAATTTACAAATATTAAATGTTTCTATTTTTAGAGCTATTATAAGACAAAGTGTTTATCGCAAAATTGAAAATAATTTAAATGAAATTGTGCAGGAGATTATTAATGGTAAAATTCCTCTTCCAATTTTATTAAAAGAATACATAGATTATATTAATAAACATTATTTTGAAGTAAAAAAAGTAAAAGATTTGAGGTATCCATATGCTGGTAGAATATAAAGATATGAAAGAAATAATTGAACTTTATAAAGATGGACATATTTTAGGAAAAGGCACTACGGCTATAGTTTATTTAAAAAACGATAAGGCTATAAAGGTGTATCAAGATTCTAAATCAAAAAGAATGGTATTTAAAGAATTTGATATGAAAATTCATTTAGAAGAATTAAGTCAATTGAAAGTAAAAAATGTTTGTACACCAAATGAAATATATTTAGTTAATGATGAAGTAAAAGCAACTAGTCTTGATCATATAAATGGTAAAACTTTAAAAGAAGAAATACCTGATATAAGTATGGATTTGTTTTTAGAATATTTAGAAAGTTTAATAGAAAGTGTATCTAAATTAAGTGAGAATTGTATATGGGTTAGAGATTTCTTTTCTGGTAATGCAATAGTTAATCAAAATGGTATAAATATAATTGATACAGATGATTTTTATTTTAGTTGTCTTGATGAAGAAACTTGTTTAGAACATAATATGATTGAAATACTTCATGATATCTTTGAAGTGACTTTTGGTTTTAAGAAGAATTTTCATTTCTATTCAGAAAGTTTAGATTTATTATTAAGTGATTATTTAGATGTTTTTGCTCCAATAGATACTGATTTTGCATTGTATAATGCTTTAAGAAAAGAACTAGGTGGAAAAACTTCAGTAAAAAACTTAAAAATTTTAATTAAAACATTAGGAGAAGTTAAAATATAAAAACTTTTCTTTTTTTTTAATATTTTTTATAGTATAATGGACATAAGATAGGCAGGTTTTATTATGAGAGAAATCATAGCTAGTATCGATATTGGAAGTCGTTTTTTTAAATTAGTAGTGGCTGAAATAATTGATGGGAACATGAATGTGCTTTGTGCTCTTTTAGAAGATTCTCGTGGTGTAAAAAATGGAATGATTATGGAACCTGTTGAGGTTGAATATGCATTAAAAAGACTTTTAAAACAAGCTGAAGAAAAACTTAATGTTAGTATTACTCGTGCAATTGTAAATGTTCCAGAAAGTGAATGCATGTTTAAAATAGGTGAAGCAAGTATAAGTATATTAGAAGAAGATGCAGAAATAACTGGTGAGCATATTCAAAAAGTTTTACAAATGAGTGTAAAAGGGAATATTAGTGAAGGCTTTGATTTAGTTACAGTTATACCAATAATGTTTAAAGTTGATGATAGAAAAACTAAAATACCTAAAGGTATGAGAGGAAAAAGCTTATCTGTTAAATCAGTGGTAGTTTCGTCACCTAAAAAAGATATATGTATGATTGCTAAAAGTCTAGAAAGATGTGGAGTAGAAGTATGTGATATAATGATATCTAGTATAGGATCATTTTATGCTCATAAGAAAGATGGCACTGAAAACGAAACTGGTGCTGTTGTTGATATTGGATATGATACAATAAAGGTAAGTATTATAAATAAAGATATTATTATTAATAACTTAGTAATTGATGCTGGTGTTAAAAATGTAGATAATGATATTTCTTTTGTATATAAAGTATCTTCCAATGATGCTGAAAGTATTCGTGAACATATTGGACTTGCTAATAGAAGAAATGCTAAAGCTAATGAAAAAATGGAGATAACTAATTTATTAGGTGAAAAAATAAGTGTTGATCAATATGAACTTTCAAGTTTGATAATGAGTAGACTTCATGAAATGTTAAATATTGTAAAGAATGAGTTAAACTACTTAACAAAGAAAGAAATAAGTTATATAATAGTAACTGGAGGATTATCTGAACTAAAAGATTTAGATATAGAAGTAGAAAGCGTTTTTGGACCAATTGCTTTTATAGGAAAGAATAACTATATAGGTGCAAGAAACAATGAATTTGCAAGTGCAATTGGAATGATTAAGTATTTTGATTCCAAGCTTAAACTTAGAGATCGAGATTTTAGTGCTTTTTCCTCAGATGATTTAGAAAAGTTAATTAGTAATGGTAATAAAAAATCAATGTCAAATGATTCTTTACTTGGAAAAGTATTTGGGATATTTTTTGATAATTAAGGGAGAGTGTTTTTATGGACGGAATACAAATGAATCAGATAGCTAAAATCAAAGTTGTTGGTGTAGGCGGCGGCGGAATGAACGCGGTTAATCGTATGATTAATGGTGGTGTTAAAAATGTTGAATTCGTTGTTATTAATACAGATAAACAAGTGTTAGATGTTTCTCCAGCAGAAACAAAATTACAAATTGGTAAAAATGTTACTAACGGTTTAGGAGCTGGAGCTAATCCTGAAACTGGTAGAGAAGCTGCTATAGAAAGTAAAGATGAAATTCGTTCAGCTTTAGAAGGAGCTGATATGGTATTTGTAACTTGTGGTATGGGAGGAGGAACTGGAACTGGTGCTAGTCCAGTAGTTGCTGAAATTGCTCAAGATTTAGGAGCTTTAACTGTTGGTATTGTTACTAAACCTTTTAGATTTGAAGGTAATAGAAGAATGGAACAAGCTATAATAGGTGTTGATGAACTAAAAAAACACGTAGACTCTTTAATAGTGATTCCAAATGATAAATTAAGAGATATAATTGATAAGAGTACTTCAATGCCTGATGCATTTAGAGAAGTTGATAATGTTCTTCATAGAGGAGTTCAATCAATATCAGACTTAATTGCTGTTTCAGGTTTAATCAATCTAGATTTTGCAGACGTTAAAGCTGTTATGGAAAACCGAGGAAATGCTTTAATTGGAATTGGTTTAGCAACTGGAGAAAACAGAGCGATTGAAGCTGCTAAACAAGCTGTATCTAGTCCACTTCTTGAAACTAGTATAGTTGGAGCTACTGATGCAATTATTAATGTAACTGGTGGTAAGACTCTTACTTTATTTGAGGCAGAAGATGCTGCTGAAGTTGTAAGAGCAAGCGCTAATACAGATATCAATATTATCTTTGGTGCAGTTATTAATGAAAACTTAGATGATGAGGTTATTGTTACTGTAATTGCTACAGGATTTGATGATGAAAATAAAGCTAAAGATGAAAATATAGAAGAACCTAAGAAATCAATTAATATGATGGATGATGAATTTGATATTCCACCATTTTTAAGAGATAGAGATAATATATAGGAAACGGAAACGTTTCTTTTTTTATTAAAGTAAAAAAACCAGCGGTATATCAGAAACGAGTCTGAATTGGCCTACTGGTTTTTCTGCGAACAAAATAACATAATACATATAAAATGTAATAATAACAATAAAAGTAATATCAAGTCATGGAAGTACAAGTGGAGAAATAAATTTTGAAACACAAGATAAATTATATTTGTTTTTTGTTAAAGAAGTATATGGAGAAAATACAAACTATGATTTAATAAGTTTGGAAACAAGACAATTGGATTACTATAAAAATGAAGGTGTAAGTTTTTCTAGTTATTTAAAGGCAGTAAAAAAATATAATAATTCTTCAAGTCCATGGTGGACTAGAACAGCTCATTCTCAGGTTAACGATAGATTCTTAGAAATATATTCATCTGGTATATGGAGTAGTAGCTTAGCTAACGCCAATGATGGTATTTCTCCAGCATTTAGAATAGGATAAAATTAGATAACTTTTGTTATCTTTTTTTGTTATTTCACGCAAAAAAAAGACGACTAAATGTCGTTTCTTTCATAATTGGTGACCCGTACGGGATTTGAACCCATGAATGCATGCGTGAAAGGCATGTGTGTTAAACCACTTCACCAACGGGCCATACAAAATGGTGGGCCTGAATGGACTTGAACCATCGACCTCACGCTTATCAGGCGTGCGCTCTAACCAGCTGAGCTACAAGCCCATTTTGTATAATTAAATGGTGTCCCCTTAGAGATTCGAACTCTAGACCCACTGATTAAGAGTCAGTTGCTCTACCAACTGAGCTAAGGAGACATCAGTAAGTACTCATTCATTATAGCATAATTTTTTAAAAAATCTAGTATAAATTTAAAAAAAATCAAATAATTATAAAATTTTTTTAAAAATATGTTAAAATGATAATATAGAATAAAATAAAAAGGGATAAGGTGATAATTATATGAGTGAAAGAAAAATCAACTATGCAAGCATATTTTTTGCAACAGTTATTATAGTTGGTGGAATAATATTATTGTTGTTTTTATTAAAATATATTAATAAAGGAAAAAAATATTCCGATATTACTACAACTACTACAAGGGTTACTGAAGAAGTTAAAACTAATAATAAAGGATATTTTAGATCTTTTTATACTCCAGCCCATGTCGGAGAACTTGCTTTGGCTACATTTTATGATAAAGAAAATAATATTTACACGGATGTAGATATTAAAGGAATACGTTTTTTAAGTGAAGAAGAGGCTGCATCATTAAGTGATGAAAAATTAAATGATGGTTTTGTTTATCAAGGATTTGAATACGAAATAACATTTAATGATTTAGATTATTTAAAACAACCAATAGAACCTATTATAAATGTTGGGGTTTATAATGATTTAGGATATAATTCGTTAACTTTTAATGAGCATAATTATATTATTAAGGTAAAAACGATTACTGATGGTAAAAAAATAAATAATAAGGAATCCAAAACACTTAAAATAGTGTATCAATATCCTAAAGATTTGACCTATACTTTATGTTTTGGATATGAAGAAAAAAATCTAAGTTGTTTTGTTAAATAATAATTTACTTGAGTGATTATTTATGTTAAGATTTATATGATAGGAGAGTTGTATATGAAATCAAAAAAAGGTTTTACATTAGTGGAATTGTTAGTAACAATCGTTTTATTGGGTGTTGTAGCTACTGTTATAATATTTAATGTTACAAATGTTTCTAAAAATTCTAAAAAGACAGAATATGAAAGGTTTATTGCTTCGATTAAATCATCAGCATCATTATATGCTGATATGAATCCAGAAGCATTTCAAGATTTATATATTAATAAATCTTTCATATATATTACAGTTGGAGATTTAATTAATTCTGGATTAGTTGATGAAAAAATTAAAAATCCATATACAGGGGAAAATGCAGGTAAAGATGAACTTATTAAGGTAAGTTTGGATACAACAAGTGAGGCATTAACATTTGAATATCCAATTAACAAGAAAAATGATACAAAACAAGAAGTTTTTATGTCAGCAATAAATGATTATATAGTTTGGGGTGAACCATATAATTGTATGCAAGGTATAGGAAGTTATAAACTTGCTCTTTCTGATGAAGAAGGTAATTTAATAACTGATGTTAATAAATTACAAAATGATTATCATTTAGCTTGTTCAATGCCAACTGATTTTACCAAAGAATCTGATGGAAGATTCTCAACAACTACATCTGGTACTTATGACATTACATACACTTGGATAACTGAAAGTGGAATTAAAAAGAGCTATGTTAGAAAGTTAAAAGTTAATCCAAAAGTTAAACCAACTTTTAAAACATATTTTAAAGGTGAAGAAATTTATACAGATTTTGAAGATTTAACTAAAGGAAAAGATATTATAACTCCTGAATATAATTCAGCAGAAAATAAATGGTACTATTTAACTTATAAACCATATGTTGAAGGCGCAGATGCTGAGACAGTTAAATTTAATCTTAAAGCTCAAGCTATTAATCCTGAAGTTAAAAACCCAATTTATGTTGTTGGAGGAGAAAATAATTTAGTTCAACTAGATGACACAACAACATACGATGCCTTTGATGGAGAAGTTCAATATACATTATATACAATTGTATCTGGACATTATGATAAAAATTATACATATGATGCAGAAGGAAAGGCAAACATGCGTCAAGAATTAGTTCTACCAGAAGACTATATTTATGAATTAGATGGAACTAATGCCCATGTTTTAAATGCTGATAATCAACTATGGACGACTGACAAGACTTTTAGAATTCAAGATAAAATTGGTGCAAATAATACTCCAATATATTCTAAATTTGGTATTAAATCATTTGAGTACAGATTGGTTGAGGATACTCAAGAACCAAGAAAGGAAGATTCTATAGTTGATAACTATATGTTTGGAAAAATTACAGATAATGAGTCTAATAGAAATGTAGATATTAGGTTACCAATGGATGCTTGTGGTAAAAATATGCGTAGAACTTATATTTATTTTAGAGCAATTAATAATAATGGATATGTTGGTAAATGGACAAAAATATATGGATATTTAACTAATCAAGTTGACTTACTATTATTAACTAATAGTAAAATAGGTGGAACAAATAATTCAACTTGTACAGATTGCAATAGTTGTTGCAAAACAAGTGGAGATGAAAATTGTTATTATTGTAATCAAAAAACATTTATAAAAATTAAAAATCACACGTTTGTTATTCTTGAGAGAAATAAAGATGGATACATTAAAGCTGCTTTAAATGAAGTTTCTGGAAAGTGTGTTGCTGGATCAGTTAGACAACATAAAACTTGGGGAATTCAAACTTGTGATGGATACTTTACTGGTACTTACGAACAAGTTACTGCTACTCAAAGTGTAATTATTGGACAATCTGAAGAAATTCTTAAAGATATACCTGCTGAATATTTAAAAGATTTCAAAGTCGAAGGTACATCAGTTAATATTGGAGCACCAACTTTATCAGATTATGAAAAATACCGTCAAGCTCTTTCAACAATAAATGCGAGTGTTGGAGTATGGACTTTAACAAAATATACGACTACAGGTTATTCAACTGTTAGTAATCCATATAATCATGGAAACTCAACAAGCTATACTAATTCATACTATTATGTAAAAAAAGGAGCTCAAACGAATAATTCATATTATGGAGCATGTAACCATGTTATTCCAATAATTTATTTAAAACCTATTTATAGCTGTTCTGGAAATGGTTCAAAAGAAAACCCATACATAATTCTATAGGAGTGAACTTATGAAAAATGAAAAGAATAAAAATACAGAATTAAAAAACAAACAAAGACTATATTTGATAATTGCTAGTATTCTAGCAATTATCGCACTTGTAGTTTGTATATTTTTAAAGTATAAACAAGATAATGCATTTAAAAATCATAAGAATATTGTTAATGAAAAATTTTCGTTTCTTTTAGATAATGAACCTACTGAGTTAAAAAATGATAGCATTATCAATGGAGAATATAAGATATATAAGGAAATTTTAAGCAAATTTAAAAGTAAAAAATATACTATAGATAATCCTTATGTTATTGTTAATCCTTTCTATTTAAGCCCTCAAACTGCTTTGGTTTTATTTAAAACTGATAAAAAAGAAAGTGTAACAGTAACAATAAAAGGAAAACATAATGATGATTTAACAATTAATTTTGAAAAGAGTAAAGAACATATTTTACCAATATATGGATTATATGGAAAATATAATAATAAAGTTATAATTAAAACATCAAGTGGAAAAACAAAAGAATTAGAAATAAATATTGAAGAAAGTGCTCCTACGGAGGATTACACTGTTTTAGAAAATAAAATTCAAAATTCAAATGGAGAATTTTATTTTGGTACTTCTTCTTTAGGAACTGGTAATATAGCATTTGATAATTATGGGGAAGTTAGATGGTGGTTAAATAATGGTTATACTAAGGGTATGACTATGCTACAAAATGGAAATTTATTGCTTTCAAATACTGATAAGGGACCAGATGTTACTTCTACGAGTGGTGTAATAGAAGTTGATATGTTGGGATTCATTCATAAAAATTATGAAATTGAAGGTGGTTACCATCATGATGCTTATGAATTAAAAAATGGTAATCTAATTGTTTTGACAACAAACTTAAATAGTGAATCAGTTGCTGATTATGTGGTAGAACTTGATCGAAAAACTGGTAAAGTTGTTAAAGATTGGGATTTAAGAAAAATTGTTTTAAAAGTTGATCCAGATTTACTCGAGGAAGGAGATATATCTTGGGGATGGATTAATAGCGTATTTTATGATGAAACAAGTAATTCTTTAATATTATCTTTAAGAAATCAAAATTCAGTTGTAGCAATAGATTATAAAACTGGTAAAATTAATTGGATTTTAGGAGAAGAAAAATATTGGTCTTCAAAATTCAAAGATTATTTAATTGTTGGCAGCGGAGAAGATTTTATTTATCCAATGGGACAACATTCAGTTAATTTATCTAGTGATGGAAAACTATCTATATTTAATAATGGCTATAATGCTTATAAAGAAGAATCTGTAAGTTGTAAAAGTTTAAAGAATAATGCCTCTTATGCCATTGTGTATAATCTCGATTTAAAAAATAAAACAGCTACAATAGATTGGAAATTTGGAGGACAAGAATATTTTTCTTATGCTTTATCAAGCTTTACAAAAGCTGCAAATGGACACAAAGTTTTTAATTCTGGATGGCATTTTACAGAAGAAGTAAATTATGATGATCCTTCATGTACTCAATTTAGTAATGATAAATATGATGCTTACATAATTGATTTTGATGAGAATAATAATATTGTTAGTAAAATAAAATCTCCAGAATCAAAATTTGAAGTTGTAAAGGCAAATATTTATAATTTAGAAAGTGTTTCGGTAAATCCAAAAGTTTTAAAAACTATATCAAATTATAGTGTTGAAAAAGGCTCTTACATAATATCTAAAGAAGCTGATAAATATGAAACTTTATCTGAAGACGAAGCTTTAAATTATAAAAATAGCACACTTCAAGATGTTTCTTTTGAAATTCATGATAATAAATTTAGTTTAGTTGGATATTTTACTAAAGGAAGTTATATTAATATTATATTGATATCTTCTAAAGGAAAAGCTTACAAATATACATTAAAAGAAAAGAATGAGGATATGAAAAACTATATTAACTTATCTGGATTATCTGATGGAAGATATTATTTATTTACTGATATAAATGGTGATAGCTATAATACTGGTAAATATATTGATATAGACTAGGTATTTTATGAAAAAAATAATATTTTTTATCACATTGTTATTAATTCCTTTTTGTTGTTTTGCTGAAGAAATTGATATTAATGTAAATAATACTGATGAAGTAATACGCACAATAGATGAAATTTATAACAGTAGAGAACCTGGTAAATATAATATTAGGTTCTCTGAAAACACTGTTGATGTTAATAGAGTAAATGAATACTATAAAAATAAATATATAACAGATATAAATATAAATACATATAAATATAAAGATTATGCATTTATTCAACCAATTAGATTTCCTTTAATTTTAAATGATAATTCTTTTTATTTAGATAATTTAAATAAGAAAATAACTAAAGAAGAAGAAGAAAAGTTAGAAAAGTTTTCAGAACAATTTTTACCTTTATTTAAAGGTAAAAGTGATTATGAAAAAATTTATATGGCTTATAGTTATATAAGTTCTAATGCTATATATCAAAGTGAGGGAGTATTTGAAAATTTGATTGATGCTTATGTAAGTGCTTATGATGCTTTGATAGAACACAAAACCGTATGTATTGGTTCTGCAACAGCTTTTTCTTATCTTATGGATAAGTTAGGTATTGAATCATATATTGTTGATCAAATTGGGGGATATGATGAAACTAATAGAACATATTATTCGCTTCATACATATAATATTGTTAAATTAGATAATAAATGGTATATAGTTGATATAAAATATGGAAATGATATGAGTGGTCTATTGATTAGTAATAAAAACTATAAAAACGATAAATATAATTATGATATTGTTGTAAGTGATGAAGACTATAATAGACCAGAATTTAATTATTCTTTTGATAATGTTAATATTATTAATGATTCAGATAAAAAAAATAAAATGGATAATACTAAAGATGAAAGTATATATTATGTAGTCTTAGTACTTGTTTTAATTATTATATTTCTTGTAATTATATTATTTACAAGAAAAAAGAAAAATAAATAAAAAAGTTTATCGAAATGATAAACTTTTTTTCATAAAAAAAACTCATAATTATGAGTAAATAACTTATTAATGGCGGAGTAGGAGAGATTTGAACTCTCGCGCCAGTTGCCCGACCTACACCCTTAGCAGGGGCGCCTCTTCAGCCTCTTGAGTACTACTCCGTGCCATAGATAAATTATACAAAAATTAAATTCTTTAGTCAATATAAATTTAATTTTTTTCTATTTCTTTGACATCTTTATAATAAGATTTAATTATATTAGTACGATCTTCATTATCAAACTTTGAGCCACTTGCAAGTCTGTGTCCTCCGCCTCCATAGTTAGAAGCAAATTCTGAAACAGAAACATCATCTCTTGCTGTTCTGTATGAGATACGACTGGAAGCATCAATAAGTATTACTAAGTCATATTCTGGATATTTAGTAGAAATATAATTACCAAGTATACTTTTATTAGTTTCAGCAAAACATACTGCACATTTTTTTCCATCTATAATAAATGCTTGCATGTCTTTTTCTTTTTTTTGTAAATATCTTTCTAGTTCTTGACATTTTAGCTTTATAAATCTTTTTTCAAAAGCTGTTAGAGTAAATGGTTTATCTTTACTTAATCTTTTAACCATTGTTTTAATAAAATCATTTGCACCAATTGTTTCTTTTATTGTATCAAGATGTTTTGGTAAATCACTTGTAAAATTAAAGGTATCAAGTTCTCTAACATAGTTAACGTATTCTTGAATATTTTCTTTATTTAAATCTTTATAAATATCTTTTAAGTATTCATAAAAAAGTTCTGTTCCACAAGTTTGTCTTCCATGAAGATTGACACTGACTGTAACGAATGGATACTTATTTGCAAATAAGTGAGTTTCATGGTGATCAAATACTAGTATTTTTTTGTCTAAAGTAATTAGTTTTTCATACATTTCATCAGTTAAAGTTAAATCAGTTACATAAATAGTATCATATTCACTTAAATCACTTTTTACGAATGTATTAATAAATTCTTCCAAATCTCTTATTTCAACTGTTTTATAATCAAAATCAATATTTGCAAGTTTAAGCAAAATAATAGGTGAGATACCATCTAAGTCAGTATGTGTTATTAAAAATTTTTTCATTAGTTATAAACCTCACTTTTTAAATCATCAATAAATGTATTTAAATATTGTTGATAATCATATCCTGAGTTTTTTTCTTCACTAGTTAAGTTTTTTAAAGACTTTATTTTTATAATTTTGGCACCAGCTGATTTTAATTTTTGAACATTTTCGTCTGATTCATTATTTTCTAAAATAAATACATATGAATTACTTTTACTAGTTATAGCATTTTTGGCATCTTGAAAATCACTTTTTTTCTTTTCGTTTTCTTCAATACTTAAAACATTAAAACCATATTTTTCTAAGAATTTAAATAAATTATTACCAACAATAATAGTTTTGTTACTTGCGTTTTCTGCTATGACTTTTAAATTAGCATCAAAATATGAAATATTTAATTTTAATTCATCATATTTTTCAGTTATTTCTTGTTTTAAAATACTAGAATTTGTATAACTAATAAGGGCATCTTTTATATTTTGAGCAAGCATTAAGTAGTTTGATGGACTTAACCATAATTCTTCTTCACTGTATTTTAATGTTATTCCTTTGGAAACATCAATAATTTTCATTTCAGAGTTATTATTTAAAAAATCTGCAGCAATTTTCTTTTCGTCTGTTAGGCCGTTATATATAAACATATCTTTTTTAGAATAACTTTTTATTTGTTTTTTTGTAAGATTATATTCATCAACATTTGTACCTAAAGGATATATAGAATCAATATTAGAATTAAATCCATATATATTTGTTACTAAATACTCAATTGGATATTTACTTACCATTATATCAATGTTATCCATATTGTCTCTTTTAAAGCATCCTCCAAAGGTAATAATTCCTAAAACCATTATTAAAAGTATTTTAAATTTTTTCATATTTATCTCCTTTTTGTTATTTAAAATATACCAAAAAACCTTTATTTTGTAAATTATAACTAGATAATTACATTAATAAATAGTATAATGAATTAAGGTGAATGATATGGACTTTTTAACTAAATATGGTATAACAATTAAAAATCAAGAATTGCTAAAAAAAGCTCTTACACATAGTTCTTTAGCTAATGAAGAGAAAAGTGAAAGTTATGAAAGATTAGAATTTTTAGGAGATGCTGTTTTAGAACTTGCTACTAGCGAATATTTTTATTTGCACTCTTCTTTGAAAGAAGGAGATATGTCTAAAACTAGAGCAAGTTATGTCTGTGAAAACGCATTATATGAATATTCTAAAGAAATCGGACTTATTGAACATATTCGTACAGGTAATGGAGTTCCACAAAATACAGTTTCAATTGTTGCTGATTGTTTTGAAAGTGTTCTTGCTGTTATTTTTTTAGAACATGGTTTTTCAGTTGCTAAAAAGTTTGCTTTAAATATAATTGTTCCATATATAGAATCTAATCGTGAATTTATACATGACTCTAAATCGTATTTACAAGAAATGGTTCAAACAAGTAAAAAAAGTGTTAGTTATGAAATTATAAGTGAATCAGGACCTTCACATGATAAAACTTTTGTAGTTCATGCTTTAGTAGATGGACTTGTTTTTGGAATAGGTACAGGTAAATCTAAAAAAGAAGCAGAACAAAATGCGGCAAGTGATGCAATAAAGAAGATGGCTTAAAGGAGAAACTTATGAAGTTAATAATGATTAAAGCACATGGTTTTAAATCATTTGCTGATAAAATTGAAATTAATGTTGATGATAAAATAACGGGTATTGTTGGACCAAATGGAAGTGGAAAAAGTAATGTTGTTGATGCTGTTCGTTGGGTTTTAGGTGAGTCATCTTTAAAAGAAATTCGTGGAGGAGAAAAATTAACTGATTGTATATTTAATGGATCTACTTCGAGAAGTGCAAGCACTCGTGCTTGGGTTAGTTTAACTTTTGACAATAGTGATCATTATCTTGCAAGTGATTATAATGAAATAGAAATAAAAAGAGAAGTTTATAAAACCGGAGAAAATGAATATTATATAAATAATACAAAAGTTAGAAAAAAAGATATAACTGATTTATTTTTAGATAGTGGAACTAACGCTAATTCGTTTTCAATAATATCTCAAGGAAAAATAAGTGAAATATTAAAGGGTAAACCTAGTGATAGACGTGTAATTATTGAAGAAGCAGCAAGTGTTTTAAAGTATAAAAAGAGAAAAGAAGAAACAACTAGAAAAATGGATGCAACAAATGATAATTTAGAGAAAGTTAATTTAGTAATTAATGAACTTGAAGTTAATGTTGAACCACTTAGAAAACAAGCAGATGATGCTAAAAAATATTTGAGTTTAAAAAATGAATTAGAAGGTATTGAAATATCTTTAATTGCAAGTGATATAAAAAATATAAATACTACTTATAAAAGTGATAAAGAAAGATTAAAATCTTTAAATGAAGAAATCCTTTCTATGGATAATACATCTTCAGTTGATAATTCCAAACTAGAAAGTATGAAACTTAAAAGTTTAAAATTAGATGAAGAAATATCTTCTTTAAGTGATGAATTAATTAAAATAAATGATTTACTTGCTAATTTAGAAACTAAAAAACAAGTAATGAGTGAAAGAAGAAAATATGAAGTAGAGGATCAAAAACTTGAAAGTAATATATTGATTCTTAAAGAAAGAGAAATTGAACTTAAAAAAGATATAAGTGTTCTTGAAAATGAAATAGAGTCTTCAAAGAAAAAAAGTGAAGAAGATGATAAAAAGTTAAAATCTTTAATCGAAGAGGAAAAGAATGAACAAACTAAAAAAAGTACTTTAATAAGTGAACTTGATAAAAAAAGTAGAGAACTTGTAAATGTTAGAAGTAAAATAGAAGTACTAAATGATCAAATTGAAAATGATGCATCTTTACCATTTGCAGTTAAAAGTGTTATTAATAATCCTAGATTAGAAGGAATACATGATGTTCTAGCAAAATTAATTGATACTAATGAAGAATATATTAAAGCAATTGAAACTGCTTTAGGAGCTAATCAAAATGTAATTGTAGTTGACCGAGATATTGATGCTAAAAATGCGATTAATTATTTAAAAGAAAATAAATTAGGGAGAGCAACATTCTTTCCAATTAGTATTATTAAACCAAGAGGTGTAGATGAAGAAGTAATGCGTATTGCTGCATCTTTACCTGGTTTTGTTGGAGTAGCATCATCACTTGTTACATTTGATCCATTATATTCTTCGATTATTGAAAATCAACTTGGAAATGTTTTAGTTGTAAAAAATATGGATGTTATGAATAAACTTGGTTCATTAGTTCATTATAGATATAGAATTATTACTCTTGATGGGGAAATACTTCATTCAGGTGGTTCTATTTCAGGTGGAAGTACTAAAAATAATTCTAGTGGTAGATTAAATGCTAAAGCTGAAGTTGAACATAAACTTGAAGAAGAAAGAATATTAGTAAATGAAATAAAACTTTTAGAAGAACATATAAATGATATTGATTTACATTTTAATTTATTAGAAGAAAATACACGAGTTCTTATGAGAAATGTAAGCGGAGATAAAGAAATTCTAAATCAAAAAATATTATCATTAAATGAACTTAAAAATAATTTAGATAATTTATTAAGTGAACTTAATGGAACTAAAAATGTCCTAGCAGGAGCAGTTAATAATGAACTTGATAATATAATGTCTTCTATATTAGAAACAAGTACTAAAAAAGAAATACTTGTAAGAGATTTAAATGATAAAAAGAATATTAAAAATGATTTATCAAGTGAGATTACTGAACTTGATAATATTAATAGAAAAGCAAATTCTTTATATAATCAAAAATTAAATGAAATAAAAAATCTTGAAGTAAATATTGGTAAAATGGATATTAAACTTGATACTTTACTTAATAGACTTGCAAGTGAATATAATTTAACTTATGAAAAAGCTAGAGATACTTACTTTTTAGAGATGGATGCAGAAGTTGCTAGAAATAAAGTTAATCATTTGAAAAGAGATATTAAAGATTTAGGAGATGTAAATGTTGGCGCAATTGAAGAATTTGACCGAGTAAATACAAGATATACATTCTTAAGTAAACAAAAAGAAGATTTAGAAAGTGCATTAAATGATTTAACGGAAATACTATTAGACCTTGATAAAACAATGGAAGAGAAATTTATTAGTACATTTAATGAGGTTAATCAAGAATTTGCAAGAGTATTTAATCAATTATTTAAGGGCGGTAAAGCTGAACTTATTTTAACTGAACCAGAAAATATTTTAGAAACAGGTGTTGATATTGTAGCGCTTCCACCAGGAAAAAGTGTTAAGAATATAAATGCTTTATCAGGTGGAGAAATGACTTTAACAGCTATAGCATTATTATTTAGTATATTAAATATTAGAACGGTGCCTTTCTGTATATTAGATGAGGTTGAAGCCGCTTTAGATGAGGCAAATGTTGATACATTTGGTCAATATTTAAAAAACTATGGAAGTGCAAGTCAATTTATTGTAATAACACATAAAAAGAAAACTATGGAATATGCAGATACTTTATATGGAATAACAATGCAAGAAAGTGGTGTTTCAAAACTTGTAAGTGTTAAATTAAGTGATGTGTAAATACTTAAAAAAAATATATACATATAGATGTAATTATGATAAAATTTAAGTGTATAATTAAGTTTTGTCTTAATAATAGTTTGGAGGAATAAAAAATGATGGAAAGTGATTTACTAAATGAGCAAATTAATACTTTAACTTCTGAGTATGCAGATACTTTTAGAAACATAAATGCAAGTTCATTAACTAGTGTTGATGTATCTTCTTTAGAATCAGAAGTAGAAGCATTAAAAAGCGAATTAGTTAATGCAGAAGAAGATTTAAAGTGGGCAACTAATTTAATTGAAAATGCTCAAAAAGATATGAAAGAAAAAAACATGGGAGCAATTCCTAATGATCCTTTCTTCGAAAATAATAATAAAGCAAAAAAAGAATGCGAAAGAAAAGTAAATGGACTAAAGAGCAAAATTGAAAAAAAAGAAAATGAGATTGCTGATAAGAAAAAAGCAAAATCAAATGAAAGTGAACTTGAAAAATTAAACTCTATTGGTGATAAAATTAAAAAAATGGTTGAATTCCAAAAAAGAAATTTATTGGATTCATTAAAAGCTATTGAAAAAGTTAAATCAGAAATGATTGAAAAAGCTGAAAGTGGAATTGATCCAACTGACCGTGAAATAGCTAAAATGTTTATTAAAGATAATAATAAGAAGATACGTAAATTAAAAAGTAGAATTGAAGTTTTTGATTCTATTTTAGAAAGTCTTTCAAATGTTGAAACAATTTTACAAAATAAAAATGAACTTAGTTCAGATAAGATTAAAGAGTATTATGAATTCTTTAGTAATTATAATAAAGAACCAATTGGTAATGAAGATATTGAAGTTAATGTAATATTTAATAAAGATACTGGAAAATATATAGTTTCTTGTAAATCTGGAAACTTTGAATTAAAACCTGGTAAAGAATTCACAAAAAATGAATTAACTGAAGGAAATATTAATAAATTATTAAAAGGATTTGCTGGAGCAATTTCTAATAATAAGGTTTTAGTTAATGCAAATGGTAAGAGATATGCTGGAGCAAGAGTTAATAATGCTGCAGAATCTATTATAACTGCTGCTAATTCTTTAGAAGATGTTAAAGACTTACATGAAGAAATTGTAAAACCATTAGAAGAAACAAAAGAAAATGTGGTTGAACAAGAAAAAGAAGAACCAACAAAAGAGAAAAATGTTGAAAAAGATAGTGAAGAAATAGTTAAAACAAATGATATTGATTCACCAAAAGAGGAATTAACTGATGAAAATAAAGAAACACCAACAATAGAAGAAACTGACCCAGTAGTTCATAGAGTTATTAGTTCAAGAAATAGAAATCGTAAAATAGGATGGATTTCTGATGGAGTTGCTGCAGGTATTGGAATTGTTACTGCTATAGCAGCTGGACCTTTATTAGGTATACCTTTAGGTGTTGCTGGAGTTGCAGCTACAGAAGCCTTTGTTAATGGTGCACTTGCTTTTAAAACTGCTAAAATTAGAAGAACATTAAAGAAAATTGCTGAAGCAAATGGTTTGAAGGTTGTAACTGATCATGAAACAGCATCTGTTTACTTCTGTGGAGAAAAAGGACTTGATAGTAGACTTACTTCTGCTGACTTGAATGGTCCTAAAGAAGTAAGCGAAGTAGCTAAAAAAATACAAGAAGAATTAGATAAAGTATTTAATAATGACTTAAGAGGTACGGCTACAAAAGAACAAAAAGATATTTTCTTAAAACATAAAAAATCTTCTGTTATTCCATTAAGTATGTGTGAGAAAGTAACTTTAGATAATATTGAAGCTGCTTATCAAAATGTTGGTGGAGTATATAAAAGAGAAAATGGTTTTAAACTTAAAGATGGCTTAAAAATAGCTGGAGATTTTGTTAAATCAATTAAACCAGAACAAAATACTGAATTGGAAGATGTAACAATTGAAGATGCAATGGGAGAGGAATTATCTGACGAAAACCTTCCTATTATAGAAGATGCACCAGATGTTGATGAAGAAAAAACAGAACAAAATACTGAAATTAAGGAAGAAACAGATGAGGTTAAAGTTGAAGAACCAACACCAATAGTTCCTGAAGTTGAGACTGTTGAGCCAGAAGAAATTATTCCTGAAATTGAGATACCAACTATTGATGAAATTAAAACTGAAGAACCTATGGAAAATACTCCAGAAGTTAAAACTGAAGAACCTGTGGAAAATACTCCAGAAGTAAAAACTGA
>ENA-ORKV01000929-ORKV01000929.1-human-gut-metagenome-genome-assembly--contig:-NODE-929-length-27103-cov-4.432472_pt1 | contig 27103 bp, 30 predicted proteins | sample MGYA00243058_ERZ508805 | MGnify/ENA primary metagenome ERZ508805 (study PRJEB26277, sample SAMN04329770) | human gut metagenome | biome: human-associated habitat | host: Homo sapiens | place: USA... | reverse complement strand
GATAGAATTGATATATACTCAAAAAAGAGGAATAAACATATAATAAAATGTATGGGTCTATAGCCAAGTGGTAAGGCGTGGGACTGCAACTCCCTGATCGTTGGTTCAAATCCGACTAGGCCCTCCACTTTTATGCGGACATAGTTTAATGGTAGAATACAACCTTGCCAAGGTTGCTGTGGGGGTCCGATTCCCCTTGTCCGCTCCATTGAGGAATCTGTTCGGAAAATCCGAACTTACATATATGAATCATTCGAAAGAATGATTTTTTTGTATCCTGAAAAGAATTTATTATAAAAAAGTAATGTTATCAATAATTATCAACCAATAAATTAAATAATACTTATATTTGAAATAAAGAAAAAGATGATTATAAGCGTTATTGCTTTTTATCATCTTTATTTTGAATTTAATTTTTTAATTAGTTTTTTATGAATTGGCCTTATAAAATCACACATTGTTTTATTGTCTGCTTCTTCAAAGGGAATCCATTTTACACCTTTTGATTCATCTTCCCTATATATTAATGGAATTTTATCATCAGCCTCCATAATATATAAAACATCAAAATGAAGATGAGACGAAACATACTTTCCACGTTTTATATGACCTTTTACAGGCGCAGATTGAATTGCATATATATTTTCATCTAAAACTTTTACCTTTAATCCTGTTTCTTCTTCAACTTCACGAACTGCAACTGATAAAAAATCTTCTTCACCATCAGCATGTCCTCCTGGATAAATCCAACCATCATTAATTATATGATAAACAACTACCATTTTATTTCTTTCTTTGTTTACTACAAAAGCAGATGCTGAAAAATGCCCAAAAATATTATCCCTAGTTAATACATCATCAAATGTATCAATAAAATTTAAAAATTGGTCCTTATCTCTTTCTTCTTGTTCATTAAAAGGTATATAATTTTCTATTTTTTGTCTTAGATTCATATTCATCCTCCTAAATAAATATTTAAACAACACATATATTATATCATTCAAAAAGCAAAACTACTATAGTTTTGCCATCCTTTATAAATTATTTATGCATTTTGTAAGCTCTTACTTTTGATAAATGAAAACCATTATCTATTACTTCTTTGTATTTGAAAACATCTTCACGAGTTTCAGGGCTTTCAATGATTTCAAAAATATTTGCTTGTTCTATAACATTTTCGGGTGCTTGTGATAATACCTCAGCAATTGATGGTTTAAATAACCCATAATATCCCCAAGTATGTAAACATAAGAAATCATCCACTGTTTCTAATTTACTTGAATCAACAGCATCTCTCTTATCTTCATGACGATTCCAAATATAAGATTGATTTCTCAATTCTTGCAAAGTAAATTCTCTTAATAAATATTTCATCTCATCTATTGTTACAATTGGTTTTAATAATTGATATAATTCTTTTAATCTTTTATCATCAATCTCTGGTATTTCTAACTTTTTTGGTAAAGTTACAAAATTACTACTACCATATAATTTTTCCATAAAGTCCCTCCTGACGAGTATTTATTATATCTTTTTTTTATAATATTGTCAATGAATAGGCTTATTTTGTTAGTTTTACTGATTTTTCTTTAAAACAATATAATAATTTAATTTCAAAAAACTCTTCTAAAATTTAAAAGAATGTATTATAATATCATTAGAGATTGATATTTCATATATCAAATCGTTAAGAAGTGAAAAAGTTGTAAATATCTACGTCATTCGCTCCATTAAAAATACAAAAGTCTTGTAAATCAAGACTTTTCTTTTATTTATAAAGACTTTGTCAAGTTTTTGTTTTCTTTTGTCAACAAGCAATTCCTTAAAATAACCCCATTATTTGACAAAAACAAGACCAAAAACAAGAGTCTAGTATAAGTACAGTTAAGTACCATTAACTAGACTCTTTAATTATTCTTCAAAACCATACTCTTTTAATTTTGCTAATGTAATAGGTCCAATATTACCATCTGCTAGTAGACCGGTTCTTTTTTGAAACTCTGTAATACTTGCTTTGATATACTTACCATAGTAACTGCCTAATGCTTTTTTAGAAGTATAAGCTGGAAAGTTTTTTTTCATAAATAGAGCTATTTTGTTAACATTATCACCACTATCTCCTAAGGTTAAATAACCTTTAGAGCCCAAAAATGATGTAGTTCTTTCTTCTTTAGGTTTTTCCTTAAATGTTAAATCTTGTTTAGGTGATACAATATTCTTTAAAGAATTTCTAGTTCTTTTACTAAACTCATTATTTATCATTTCATTAGACATAGATTATATAGAACTACCAACTCGAATAAAGCAACTATCTGGAGTCATTCCCATACCTTTTAAATAATATGGTCTTTCATTTACTCTAGCAATGATTACTTTAATATATTTTTTATTATCCTTTTCTAATACTATAACATCATAAAGACCTAATGTAGATGGCATAATACTATCTTTAATTTTATCCTTTATAGTTCTTTGAAGCAAATCAATATTACCATTAATTCCGATAATATTTCCTTTATCATTAACACCAATATAAATATTACCACCATTTGTATTTAAAAATGATATTACCTCTTCTTCAAATTTATCAGTTAATTTAACTTTAAATTCATTTCTTACATCTTCAATTACATCTAACGGTTTTATCTCCTAATTCTTACGACATAATTGTATCACGCCGTAAGAAATGTCGCAATAAATGTCATAAGAAAATATTACAATAATTTTTGTTGACTTTCTAATAATAAAGACAGACTTTATGGTATATACAAATGAGGAGTTGATATAATGAATAATCCCGTTATTACAAAAATGGCAGCTATTTTAACTGAAGCCGCAGCTAAAAATTGGGCTAGTATTATCTCAAAATTTCCCTTCCTTATAAAATAATCCTCATAAAACTCTATTTCAAAACTAGCTTCTATTTCACCACGCTGTAACCTAGCATTGTGAACTTTTTCAGCCATTGATTCCAATCTTATCCTATATAGAATTAACAAATATACTTCAAATACTATAAAGAAAATCAGTGTTTCAATCCAACTTTGAGAGATTATTGCAATGAAAGCTGTTATTATTATATTAAGAATAGTCCCTCTAAGTGCAAATACCAAGTACACTCTTTGCTTAAGATCATCTTTTAAGTTTTAGATATGTTTCTGTTTTTTGAAGATAAGTAGCTGCTACAATTGAGAAGAACATCATAATACTTATGGCAATTGATAAAATATTAGCATTGTAAAAATACGTATATAAAATCAGAGCAAAGCTATAGCTAATTATTTGTCCAAATAACATATATATATTGAAAGTTATTTGATGTTCTCTTTTATATTGTGATAATTCATCAACGTTAATTGCATCATAAACTACACTACAACTTTCTGATTCTAAAACAGAACCAAAAGAATTCATTAAAATATAATATACTAATAAAGTAATAAAACTTGTATTAAAAATTAAAAATATCGAAGATATGAATATAAGAATTGCAAATGGAATATAAAATCTTTTCTGTATATTCTTTTTGTTTACTATTTTTAAAATTGATAATGAGACAATAGATATAATTGCAAACATGGAGTTATAACTACCAACACTTAACTCAGAACCTATTTTTAAAAATAATAGGACAGGTAATAAATCTGTAATAGCTCCTTGTAATGATATTCTTCTAAAAAACATACATTTATAAATGTTAGATAAATGAGAATATTTTTTGATTTTAGAAAAATATGATTTTAAATTCACTTTTTTCTCATAAACATAAAAACTTTTAATTTGTGAAGAAATTATAATAATTAATAATGCTTCGATTGATAATATAACAAAAAGTATATTATAGGAAAATTTTTCGATAATAAAGCCTGAAAAAATTGGTGTGAATATTGTAGCAAGATAGTCAAGAATATTTACATTAGCAAGAAAGTTACTCATAGTTTTATGATTATTTGAACCCATAATTACTATTTCATAAGGAACAGAATAACAAGTTTTTGTTAATGAATATAGAATTCTAAATAAATATAAATAACTACAAATATTATCCTTTAAAGTAATTAATAAAACTATGCAAATAATTAATTGTATAAAGCTTGAATTGTATATTATCTTTGCATTTTTATTATTCAACTTACTTGAGATTATTATTGAAAGTACCCCATCAAATATGATACCCACTAAATTATATTTTAGAACAATTCCAACATCATTAACAATCTTTAATACATATATATTAAAAAATAACGTAAAGAATACTGAAACAAATTTTCTTAGAAATACTATTATTGAAATAACTTTTCTATTATGATTATCCATAAATTAGTCCATCATATATCGAGTTTTTATTTCTCGCATTCCTAAAGATTTATATAAATTATTAGCAGGCATTTCATACCAACATTCAAGTTCAATTCTATAATTTAATTCTTTCAATAATTCCATTATTTCTTTTCCAATTCCTTTTCCTCTAAAATTATCATCAATATAAAAATTTTTAATGTATAATATTTCCTTTTTATCAATATCAGAATTAGTAATTTGATACTCAATTATTCCTACTATTTCATTTTCTACTTGAATCAAAAATTGAAAATATCCTTTTTCATCGATATGTCGTATTGCATCATCATAATTGTAATTATCTACAATATTATCAAATAATCCTAATTTTTGAGCATATTGTTGATGAAATTTGATAAGTTCAACTTTGTATTTACCAAATATTTCTATATCATTATCACAATCAATTTTTTTTAATAAAACCTTCATAACACCACCACACTATAAATTTTACCATATTTTAGGCTAAAACACATTGGTTTAAGTAAAAAATATGGTAGATTATTAGAGATTGGTATTCTTATATTCAAATCGTTAGGAAGTAAAAAGTTGTAAATATCTTCGACAACTGCTCCATTTGAATTAATACTCGCACACTTATATAGTGATTGCGAGTTTTTTAATCTGTTTTTATTTAAGAATACTTCTACCCTTTACAAAAAGTGTCACAAAACTAAACAAAAAAGAGCTATCAATCTCCATAAAAAGAATAAGATAGCTCTTTTATAATATAAAAATTAACAGCTTTTCTATTTATAATTATAATCAAATTTATGTATTTCTAAATGTTTATCTGATTTATCATACTTCATTGCATATATTTCATAGTTACCAGCTATAGTAGGTAATTGTATTCATTAGTAGCTTTATTATAAATTGAATAGTAGTCATCAAAGTCAGATTTTAGTTGTGATGGAATTAATATTTTTAATTCTGATTTTATTTCTTTACTTAAAATCAAGTTATTACTATTCTCAATACTATTTATCAAATCATTCACATCTTTCTTATCGTAATAAACATTAATTTTTACTACTTTATATTATTAATTTTACTAATTATAGATATTGTCACAGTCAAGAAGAGGTTTTCTTACATACTTTATATTAACTATTATGGAGGTTAAATTATGAATCATAAAGATAAGATAAATGAAATTATAGAAGTAAGTAAAAAGCGTTTGGAACTTAAAAAAATTGGTTTACTTCCTTATGCAATTGGGCCAACTGGTCCTACTGGGCCTAGTGGTAGAGGGTTAGAAATTATGGGTAGTTATGCTAGTTTAGAAGAATTAAAAAAAGATCACCCTACTGGTAAAGATGGCGATAGTTATATTATCAATGGTGAATTATATATTTGGGATTCTACTATTCATAACTGGACTGATATTGGTAATATTAAAGGGCCTAAAGGAGATACTGGAGATACTGAGACTTTTATTATTCAAAAGACTACTACAGGAGAAGCTGGTACAAAAGCACAGGTAATTGACAATAAAACTGGATTAGAACATCACTTAAATTTTATAATTCCTAAGGGTGATAAAGGTGAGACTGGTAACGAAGGTAAAATGGGGCCTACTGGTCCTAAAGGAGAAATAGGTCCTAAAGGTGAAACTGGTCTTCAAGGAGAAATAGGCCCTATAGGAATTCAAGGGCCAACTGGGCCAACTGGACCAACGGGACCAACGGGACCACGAGGAACTGCTAGTCCAACTGATTATAATACTATTGGCTTTGCTAGTATTATAGATACAAAAAAAGCTGGAACTACTCAAATCGGTAACACAAGAGTAATCCCTGGCGTTAGTGATTATATAGTGATTAACGGTAATAGTATCACTATTAAAAAAACTAGTGTGTTTGAAATTGTACTTTGTGGTAGAATTTCTGGAGTTACTCAAAATACAGGAGCATCTTTTTCATTATTTAATATAGAAACAAATGCTGTAGTTAGTGACTTATTATTTGTATTAGAAGCAGGAAATACGCCTGATATGAATTTTTCTGAAATGACTGTAACAGATATTATAGGTCCTACTACTTTAGAAGTTAGAACGACTATTAATGGTAATGATGAAATTAGTTTTTCAGAAATGAATGTATTACTTAAAAGCTATAATATTTAGAAAATAAAAACTATAAACAAATTTAAAAAGTAAAGCTGTTTATAGTTTTTTTATTATTTTAATAAATGGTAGACCTGATTAAGACATCAGGTATTGTTCCTTTTAAAATAATTTTTAGTAGATATGAGCACATCAAATTACATAAATTTATTATTTTTTCGATAGTGTATTCACTTTGTTATTAGGTACCTACTTAAAAGTTTTAGTCTTTAAAGAATAGTAAAAAGAACCTATAAAGAGGTTCCTATTTGATTATTTTTATGATAAACGATTAATTGTTCTGGTAAGAGATAAATATTTTGATTATAGTATAAGATCTCATTTACTGGTACTTGTAAATCTTCTGTAATCTTTTTAAGAGTATCATCATCTTTGGTAATATAAACTCCTACTCCAGCTTTTGGTATTAATAATGTTTGGTCTGGATAAATATATTCATTTAACTCTAAACCATTTATTTCTGCTAATGTTTTATCACTTATATTATACTTTTTAGCAATTGCATATAAGCTATCACCTTTTTTTACCGTATAGTATTCAAAGGCACCATTATTACTACTATTAGTTGTAGTATTCATGGTATTACCATTCGCATTATTAGTAGAATTATTATTGTTAGAAATAGGAATAATTAATTCTAAGCCTGGCACCAAATAATAAATATTTTCTAAATTATTTTCTCTTACTAAACTAATAACATCAACATTAAACTTTTGTGCAATACTATTAATAGTATCACCTGGCATCACAATATAAGTTTGCATAATAACCTCCTACATCATTATATGTAAAAAGGTTAGAATATTAACTATTTTTGATAGATATCTACTCTATTTACCGTATTATAACGAAGTTCATTATTTTTTAAAACTGGTATAATGTTAGATCCTTCGTCTTGATAATATAGAGTATCATCTATTATAAAGTAAATTGTATTTGCTACTACTTTTAAGTTATGAATACCATTTTGTTTATATAATAAGATAGGACTATCTAAATGATGATTAGATACTCGATATACTTCTCCTTGTTTTGTTAGAATGTAATAATTATTATTACTCATGATAATTTGTTGGTAATCAAATTTATTTTTTACTTCTTCTACTATTTCTTCTTCAAATAATATATGATTTTCTCTAAAGTCATAAATATTAGCATTTTGCCATTTTCCATTATATAACTGTCCACCTATTTCATTACTACCAATTAATCTAGCTATTTTCTTTACTGGATTTATCTCTATTTGTAGTAAGTTAGAAGGATCTGTATAATATAGTTTATTATCAACTATGCCATTAATATAAGTATCACTTGATAAAGTATACCCTAAAGAAATAGTATCCGTTTTTGAATTTTCTAGATTAATTAAGGTAACAGAATCAAATTCTTGAACTTTACTACTTAAATAATTTGGTACAATATAATAATTTCCTACTAAATAGCCCTGAGTATTTTCATACTTATCAAAGTTTAAAATAGGTTTTACACTTGCATTTTTACTACGAATAATCTCAATTCCTTTATAATTCCATAAAGTAATGGTATCTTTTTCTTTTAAATTCTTAGTATATACACTAGAAGTTCCAACTGCTTCTTTGGTTTCTAAATCAATATTAAAAGGCTCTATCTTAATATTTTTTTCTGTTAAAAACACTTTCATATTCGTAATAATACTTTGATTTGGTAAAGTCAATTCTGTATATAATTGATTATCTTGAATACATTCTATATAAGTACCCGTTTTATTTTCTAATATTGGATAAATACACTCTATACCATTTTCTTGATAATATAAAATTTCTTTAATAATCTTCTTTTGTTTATTATATTGATTACCAATTACATAAGAATATTTATGATTATCATTGGTAATTAAAATATCATAAATATCAGTAGAAGTTTTTTCATATACTTCATCTACTTGAAACTTTTTATCGTTAAAATATACTTCATAATTTACTTCATGTCCTTTCTTAAAGAAAGTAAACCCCCACTCAAAAGCTAAGAACATTAAAATCATTAAAATTAAAATAGAAATTACTTTTTTCACACTAACCACTTCCAATTATATTTATTATATCTAATATTTTGCCCAAAAAAAAGATAAATTTACTATTTATTCCAGATTGTTGTTACAGTCTAGATTAGATTACTAAAGAAATTAACTTAAAATAAAAAACTAGATAAGTAATTTGCTTACTTTCTAGTCTATATTTTGACACCAACTGTCTGAAAAAAATTAATAATGATTTTTTTACCAATCTTCTGAACTAAATACTACTTCTTGAGTTTTTTCATTAAATGCTGCTATTAAAATTTCACCATGATTACATGAATCAGGTTTATAACAGTTTCCTCTGATTAAATATACAATGTAATCATCTTCATTTTTATATTCGGAAGGTGTGTAATAAAATATACTACTTAATAAATCATCGTTTTCAGTATAATCATTTTTGTATCCAATCCATTTGGCTTGTTCTTTATATTTTTTATCAAATTTATCCAGTGTCATATTTTTATCAACATAATATAAAGTGTATCTTGTTCCACCCTGTAACATTCCAGGAGCATATAAGAATTTAACATTTTCAACATTTTTAGGTATTTTACTTGGAAATACTTTTTTTAATCCCGGTGCTACAAAGATGTGATAGCTATAATACTTAGGATTAGTAATAGGATTAGTAGCTTCTGCAAATATAACAACAAATGCAGCAATAAAGTAGTAATAAATTAAGAAGAAAACGATTACGATTGAAATAATTTTAGAAAAAGAAACTACTTTCTTGTTTTGTTTATTTTTATATATGATGAGTATAAATACAAGATATAAAATAAAAGGAATATAAGCTACTAAAAATATGGTTAGTTGGACTTTTAAAGGAAAGCCTACTAAATCATATGATAAGAATATTCCTATAAAAAATGTTATTATGCTCATTATGAAAGGGAATCTAATTTTTTTAAATGTAGTTGTCTCTTGCAATTTTCTTTCAGGAGTTCTACCCATTTTTATATCCTTTGTTTGTTTTTTAGAATGTAAAAATGCTATAAAAAATGAAATTAGAAACCAAATTATAAAAGCAATTATATTTTCAATGAAAAAGCCAGTCCATGTTAAAGATGCCTGGGTAGATTTATCAGTCATTGCTATTAATGATAATAAAATCCAGAACCAACATGGGATACCATATAATGTTAAAAAAAACTTTGACTTTAAAATACTTTTTTTCTTATTATTTTCATTACTCAATGAAATCACCCCATAAATACAAAACTATATCCTAATCATATTAAATAATATTCTCAGTAATATAAATACTTTAACCAAAAAAGATAAATTTACTATTTATCTTTTGAAATTCTTAATTTTTGCTTTTCTTTCATCATATAATCGGTAATCATAGTTTCAATTTCAGGAAGTGCTCTCTTATCAATATTAGATAGAGTTACAAATTCATTAATAGTATCAATATAAATTTTTCCCCAAATCATACCAGATAACACTTTTAAATCGTTAAACATATCGGGCGTAATAGAATCTAAAAAGTAACCAAACACTACTCTTTTACGACCTATCAAGATTCTTTTATTGGTTAAAGCTATAACGGCAGTAGAAAAAAGATCAAACATATTATCATTTTTTTGAGCAGTAAAAGCATAAAGTATTTTCTCATTTGGATTTAAATGTTTTTCCACAATCTTAGCATTCTTTTTAATACGCCAAGCTACACTCATTTTATATTTTTTTTTAAATTTACTTGCTAATTCATAAGCAGAGTTACCTTTATTATCCATAACTACACTACCCTTCTTCATAGCCTTATTATATCATATCTTCGATAAATTTTAAAATATTTTCTAATATGTCATCAATAAAACTAGTGATAGATGCTAATAAATTATCAAAGAAGTTTTGAAAATAATTTTTCTTTTTAGTATTTTTTAATTCTGTTTGCGTACTTTCAGTAGTAGTTTCTTTTTTCCATATTCCTACTTGACTATTTTTTGCTTCTTTTTCACTTTCCTCTAAGGAAGAAAAATACTTAGAATTACTATATAAATTATCTACTTTACCATATCCAGATTTTATAATACTATCTTGAATTAATATATCATCTACAAAAACCCAAGCAAGGGTTCTGCCATATACATCTTCTTCTTTAAAATTGTCATCTGTTACTAATTTTATTTCTTTAGCTTTTGTTAGAGTCGTACAAGTATACTCTTTTGCTTCTTTTAAGATAGGAGTTTCTACACTACTTACTCCATCATCAATATCTTCTATATTAAGTGCTAAAAATCTTACTTTGATGATACTATTATTAGATGTTCTAAACTTAGCGGTATTAATATCTACACATTCTTCTAGTGTTACTTTTTCTTCTACTACTTTTTCTTGTTCTTCTTTATCTATTTTTTCTGCATAACTCATAATGGGAGAAAATAAAAGAAATCCCATTAAAAACATATATACCACTTTTTTCATTTTTTCACCTACTACTTATATTGATTAATTTCTAAAATAATATTATCTTTTTTTGTATTTCCTAATTTTGTACCAATCTTAAATTTTCCCACATGACGAATGGATAAAATATCATTTTCTTTTAAAAGAATACTATTATTTTTTAATTCTTGATAATTTAAGAATATTTTTTTAGATGTTATTAAATCATTTACTTGACTACGACTTTTATTTGCTAGTTTACTAACAATAATATCTACTCGCATACTACTTACCATAATCGTAAAATTTTGAAAATGATTTTCTGTTAGTGATAATTCAGATATAGGAATTAATTCAATTAATTTGTTACCAACATAATGAAAGTTCTCTAATAGATATGAATCTAATTTAGAAAGACTTACATAATAACTATCTTTTTCTACAAAGATATCACCTATTACATTATCATTTAGACCAAGTGCAAATAAGCTTCCTAAAATTTCAGAGTGAGTAAGAGAAGTATCTGTTTTTATTTGATAAAAAGTAAGATAAGATTCATACTCTCCAAAATAAATAATTTTCTTCTCTAAAAAGGGATACTTATCATAGATAGAATATGGTATCTGATAATAATTTAAGTAGTTTGTAACAAGTTTCATTTCACTAGGATTTAAAAAGTTACTGGCTACTCCTTTTTTTGTTTTCTGATATTGTCTGTATTTATCTAATATACTAGATACTAAAATTCTATCTTTTTTATTTAAAGTTAACAATTTATCTTTTTCTATCATAACATCTCCAGTAATATTATATATGATTTTGAATAGAAAAAAAAGAAATGTCTTTCACTATACATTTCTTTACAGTTTTATTATCTTGCTTTTAAAGTTAAATTTTCTTTGGTGTAATACTTTTTTCTAAAACTTTTTGTTTTTCTTCTATGATAGGATTCACTATTTTAAATTCAATATTATCATGTTCTAGTTTATGAGAGGCAATTTCTAGTAAACATTCATGACAATTATGTTCAAAGAAATTACATCTAGATTCAAAACCAGACATATGATTACCGCTAGCACATAAATCATAATCTTCCCATACTTTTACTATTTCTAATGGCGTTAGTTTTCCTTTTTTATGAATCTCATTTTCCTGTTCTTCTGTAATTGAAGCATAAAATCTTTTTATCTGTGCTTTTATAATAATATGTTCACATAATTTTTTTAAAGCTACTATTTGTCCTTTACTTCCTGTTGTGTAAATAGCTAAATTAATCACATCATCATACAAATCTAATTAATATATTTAAAATATATTTCTTCTATTTCGTCTTTACATAATAGATTTTCTTTGATAGTTATGTTTTCATATTATAGCCACTAAGTAAATTGGTGTCAACTAAATTATGTATTTTTATTTTGATACAATCTATCCAACAATAACATAAGAGTTAGAAAAAGTGGACAAAAAGTCCACTTATTTTTATTTATGGTGCCGACGACGTAGAGGTCTACAACTTTTTTTCGGCAATAACGATTCATATGAATCAATCTATATAAATTATAACAAATTACAATAATATGAGCAATATATTCTTAAATATTTGTAAGATCATCTATGGCTTTATTTATTTGGGCTATTCTTTCTTCTACAGAACCAGTAACCATTATAATTTTATTACAATAGCGTAATTCTTCTTTTTCTTTATTAAAAAAATTATTTACATATTCGTTTTCTAAATATCTATGTTCATCAACCCATCTTAACTTATCAGCATTTTTTTACTTTCAGATAATTCAAATTCAACAGGAATACACACAATTAAATCATACTTAAAATTATTAAGAAAAGAGTCAACAAAATTATTCAATATTGAAGTTAAAGCTGGAAAATTATTTTTATTATCTAATTCCCAATACATAAGTTCATCAATTAAACTTCTATCTGATATAAATCCTTCATCAAATAATTCAAGTTGTTTTGTTAATCTTGTTAAAAGTATTGATTCACATAATAATGCTCTTTTGGTAGGTTCTACATCAGTCAAATCAGTTATACCTAATCATGACATTACATTCCTTGCATTATTATAAACCGGTTTTAACTTTAAATCTTTATACATTGACTCGACCAATGTTGTTTTTCCTGTTCCACATGCACCTAAAAAAGCTATTTTCATTAAATACATCTCCTTTTTAATAATGTGTTCTTAATTCATAAACAATTACTTTTTCTTTTTTGATTCCAACTTCTTTATCAAATAATGCAAATTCAACGATTATATCTCGCAAATCATGTTCAACAATATATTGATAAATTAAATCAAAATGTGGTATATTGTTTAGTTTTTTGTCAAATATATCTGTTTTTAAATTATATGATGGATTTGACAATGCATCCCTAACTGAAGCAGTTGGATCAACTGATAATATAGCATATACTTCACCATTTGATAAAAATTCAATTTCTCCCACTAATAATTGATTGTCCACATAATTTGCAGAACTTACATTGATAGTAAATAAGTTATAATCTTTAATTTCATCTAAAACTTTATCATAGTCAACTTTTAATTTAAAAATTCCCCCTGCTCTAGATTTGTCTCTTATTGCATAATAATCAGCAGGATATTTTTGAAGAAATCTCTTTACATTTTCTTCATTATTATTTTTAAACAATTGTTCTGGAAATTTATTTAATCCTAATTTATTTATTTTATCAATGCTTTCTAATTTATTTTTTATTATCATAATTGCACCTCGTTTAAAAGAATTTAATATAATTATTATACCACATTCCCAATAATTAGTACTATAATTCCATATCATTATCTATTAATCTAGATTCTCTATCCATTTCTGTAGATCTTTCTTTAGTACCTAATATACCTCTCATTTGTTTATCATCTAAAATACTCTTACTATATAGCTCATAAGCAACTCCATAATATTTATCTCGTTTTTCCTTATTCCCCCACATTTTATCAACAAAGAAATGATATAATCTTTCTAATTTATTTTTAAATATCTCAAAAATTTCTTTTAAATTTTTTAATTCGTTTTCCAACCTTGAGTTTCTACTTTTTAATTTATTATTTTCTTCTTTTAGTTTTGTATTTCTTAATTCTAAGGCATCATTTGATTCTTGCAATATTTTAATTGTTTCTTTACTTTCTGATAATTCAGTAGATATATCTTTTAATGATACTGATAAATCTTGAATAGTTTTATAATAATTATTGGTTTTATCAACTTTATCTAAATAATCTATTAATTTATCTTTTTCTTCTTGTTTTAAAATATAATTATTTTTTGATAAAGGAACATTCTTTAAATCATTAACTATATCTTTTATTTCATTTGTATTTTTACCTAAATTATTAACATATATATCACTTGAATAATTAAATGCTAAATATAAATTATTTTTAATATATATTCTATGTGGTTCTATATAAGTAAGATTAGTTTTATCAATTCTTCTAATACTTCCATTTATTATTGTTGGAGTAGTATTACAAAAATCACATATTACTCTTAACCTCGATTCTAAAGATTCTTCAATTTCAATTTCTTCTTTAATAATATTTACCATAGACAAATCCTTTCTATGATTTTTTTAACAACTAAAAAAATCAATCAGAAATGATTGATTCATATATAAAAGTTCGAATAGTTCGAACAGATTCGTCAATGGTGCCGATTATCGGATTCGAACCAATGACCTACGCGTTACGAGTGCGTTGCACTACCAACTGTGCTAAATCGGCATAAAAAAACACTACTCAAATATGAGTAATGTTAAACTCAATTTTGGTGGGCTGTTAGGGATTCGAACCCTAGACCCACTGATTAAGAGTCAGTTGCTCTACCAACTGAGCTAACAGCCCAAAATTTGAATTACTTCTATAGTATATCATAAAAATTAAAAAAGAAAATATTTTTTTTATATTTTCTTCAACTTTTTTCTATCCTGAAATTTCAAAGTAAAATTCATCCCTAATAAAAAGGGTTGCATTTACTTTGCTATTTTACCTCTTTATGTTCCTTTAAGTAGGAATAGTCTGGTTTAGAAAGGCAAAAATTAACTTTATGAATTAACATTTTTTATTTTTTTATAGTCCTCTTAAGTGGGAATATCTAAATTAAAAAGGGCAAATCTTACTTTGTAAATATTTCTATTTTTATAATTCGTCTAGGTAATAATAATACACCAAAAAGCAGTTATGAGAATATCTTATAGTAGATAATTATAAAGGACTACATACTATGTAACCAAAAAAATCATAAACTAGATTTGCTACAAACAAATGCCTACTGAATAATTATCAACTTTTATGAAAGGAGGTATTTTCATGTGTCAAGAAAATAATAACACAAACAACAACTGCTGCTTAGCAAACATTCTAGAAGTAATTGTGAAACTACAAGACCGTAGTGAAAAATTTGATTGTTTAGGAGATGGCTGTGACCGTCCATTCTTAGGACCAACACCTGCTACTGTTTGTTACAACACTAGACCAGTTACTTTTTATCAATGCTCAAATGGAGAATTATGGAGTTTCCCTTATACATTAAATGGTGCAGATAATACAAGTAATGTATTTAGATGTGAACATGTAGAAGGTTGTTGTGCAACATGCCGTGTATTAGCTCCTAATACAGATGAAGCAACTGCTACAACTACTCCATATCTTCCAACCGATTCATACTTTACAATTAATTTAAACTGCGTTGGTGCATTAAGATGCTTACCAGATACATTTATTGCTTGTAGTTAAAAGGATCGCTAAAAGCGATCTTTTATTATAATGTTTCGAATTGTCTTAATAGGAATAATATCACCATCTACCGTAATTAAATTATCATTTAATTTACCAGCTACTTTAGTATCATAAGTTTTAGTATCTGTCTCTATCATGACATGGATATTAAAAACATAACGACTACTTTTAAAAAGTTTTCTAATTTCTGTTTCTACACTATTAAGAGAATCTTGACTAATAGGAGTATCGACACTACGATATTCCTTTTTTTTATCATCTCGTAATCCTGCATAATACACTTTTTTATTATTATCATGACTACTACTTACATCTTTTTTAAAAATTTTAGGTAATTCTTTTTTCATACAACCTTTCCTTTCAATATATTCTATTCTAAATAAATATTTTTAAAACTTTTTTCCATATTAATAAAGAGGGATAAAATGATGAAACTAAAAAAATTTAAACTAAATAAATCATTAATAATTTGCGTATTTATTTTCATGATAATTAGTATAGTAACAATTTATAGTGCTATGACCTACTTACCAGACTATTTAGGAAATTTAGCATTCAAACAGTTTATGTGGTATTTAGTTGGTTTTTTCATGATAATTATTGTGAATAAAATATCAGTAGAAAACATATACCATTTTAATTGGTACATATATATTACTAGCATTTTATTACTAGCTATCTTGTTAGTGATAGGAGAACCTATTAATGGTAGTAAATGTTGGTTTACCATTCCTAAAATTGGATCTATTCAACCAAGTGAATTTGCTAAGATTAGTTTAATTTTAACAGTAAGTATCATAACCGAAAACTGGGCAAAAAAAATAAAAAAAGTCCCCACTTTAAAAGAAGAAATAATATTACTAGCTAAAATATTTATAATATGGCTAATTCCTTCTTTTTTAACTTTTCTAGAGCCAGATACAGGCGCCGTTTTTATTTATAGCATTATCGTAATAGCAATTTTATTTGTATCTCCTTTAAGAAAAAGATGGTTTATTCTTGCAATGATATTAATAGGAATTGGATTAGGTAGTTTTTTATTTTTATACTTCTTGAAAAAAGATATATTTGTAAATATATTTGGTACCGAATTATTCTACCGAATTGATCGACTTTTAGACTGGAAAAATGGAACAGGTATGCAGTTAGAAAATTCTTTAACATCAATTGGCTCTAGTAGTATTTTAGGACATGGTTACAATAAAACACCCGTTTATTTTCCAGAGTCAGGAACCGATTTTATTTTCGCTGTATATGCATCTAATTTTGGACTATTAGGAAGTATCTTTTTAATAGTGATAATCTTATATTTTGATATTACCATTATAAAAATTGCCAAAAATGCTAGTAATATTACTGAAAAATTCACAGCAGTTGGCATTTTAGGAATCCTAGTATATCAGCAAATTCAAAATATAGGTATGACACTGGGAATTCTACCAATTACTGGAATTACTTTACCATTTATTAGCTATGGTGGTTCTTCACTACTTTCTTATATGTTAATGATTGGTATTTTATTAAATATTCATAATGACACTTATAAAACTATTAATTAAAAACTTAAACGGTAAATAAAAATGCTATAAAATTAAAATACAACCTTAGAGTAAACATTAAAGACTTACATCAAAAATCTAGTGTTTTTTTGTTTAATTAGGTACTATTACGTTAATATTAGAGGCTAAAAAGTAATGATAATATTTACTAAAATTGAAATTATCTAGAAATTAAAAAAAGAAGCACTATTTTTGTTTTAGTACTTCTTCGTAAACACTTTTTAACTGCTTTCCAATATTTTTTTGATCTCTTTCAATAGCTACTGGGTAAGCATTTTTACTAACACTTTTTAATTTGCCACTCATAAATTCTTTAATTTTAAATTCAAAATCATCAACATCTTTTGCTTTATAGACATTTTTTCCATCTTCTAGCCAACCATCAAAGATAGGAATATCACGAATAATAGCATCTGTACCACAAGATATTGCTTCAATAATAGGAATTCCTTCCGTTTCTTCAAAAGTTGGAAATAAATATAAGTTGCACCCATTTAAAGCTGCTCTAATCATATCTCTTTCTACATATCCAGCAAAAGTTAAGTTATCTAATTTTGTATTTACAGCTTTTCTAACTGGTTCGGTTGCTACTGCTAAAGGACTGTAACCAAACCAAATAAATTTATATTCAGGCATTCTTTTAGCAAGTTCTACAAAATCAACAATACCTTTTCGTTCAATATATAAACCAATTCCTACAATAACCTTGTCATTTTCAGTATATCCATATTTTTTTCTAAATTCTTCTCCATATTTTTTATTCTTTATAAAAAAGTCTAATTCTACTCCATTTGATATAGCATATATCTTTTTATTTTCTAATCCCTTATACCCTTCTAATAAGTTTTTAGAATAGATAGTAGGCGTAATAATGACATCACCAAGTGAATAACACTTAATCAGCCACCATTTAATAAGTTTAGAAGTTTGTTTTGCTAAAATAAACCCATTTTTATAATCTTCTTCTGTAGAATGAGCATGGTAAACAATTTTTTTGCCCTTTCTTTTCGCACGCTTAGCCATAAAATAAGATTTTAGAAACCAAGTATTGATATGTAAAATATCATAATCATCTTTAGGATTTAAGGTATAATCAATATTTTCATCTTCCAACGCTTTCATTTGGTGTTGAATTGCTTTACCTAAGCCACTCTTTCCTATTGTTTTTAAACCTTCCGCATATAATAAAATTTTCATATTAAATTTCATTCCTTTCACTTTGTTTTAGACATTATATCTATGAAAAATAATTATTTTCAACTATCTTCCTCCCATAGAATTTTCACCTTTTAAGCTTTCATCTACATAGTGCATTAAAAGTTTACTACCTTGTTTTAAATCATCAATATTTTCGTATAAAGAATAAAAACTTTCTGTTTCTTCATTATATTTTTCCAAGAAAATACATTTGATTTTATCAATTTCTTCTTGATAAGCAGTTAGAATTTCTTTTTGTATAAGTGTTGTTTTAACAGGTAAATAAAATTGAGCAGAGCTTATACTGTCATTAGAAAATAGCTTATGATTTTCATAAATAATATTTCCATCTTGAATTAGCATATTAAAAAAGAAAAATTTAGAAGTATCATCATCTCTAGAAAAGGTTAAACCAAAAGAGTTTCGTATTAAATAAGGATTTCGTTTAGAAAAATCTTGTAAATACTGATAATGATTTACATATTTATTATTGCATGATATTTCCATCACTTCACCACTAGGTCTTATTATCATATAAACAATGTCTTGTAACACTTCTATCACCACTTTATTATTATATCATCAAAAAACAAACAAAGAAAGAAAAAAACTAGGCATCAACCTAGTTTAGTATCAAATGGTGATCTGTACGGGATTCGAACCCGAGAATGCCACCTTGAGAGGGTGGTGTGTTAAGCCACTTCACCAACAGACCAAAAGTCAACCTAATGACTTTTATAGTGTAACATAACTTAAATCAAAAAGGCAATCATTTATGAATATTTTTTGTAATTTAAAAATTTACTACTTTTTCATTTCATTGAGGCGAGCTCTAATTAATAATGTCAACTCCATAGAACCCTTAACCTTAGGCAATATAAGTAAAGCATCTTGTAGTTTTGTCTTTAAAGGTAATTTTTCAAGTTCATCTGCTATTTTGTAATAATCTATTGGTATTGGATAAAGTTGTATAAAACTACGAATATAATCTTCTATATCTTTTAAAACATATACTTTTGATGTATATTCATCTATTTCTGAAACTCCATAATAGCCACTAACTAATAATCTAAATTCTTCTTCTAAAGTCATAAAAACTCCTATTATTATATTTAATATGTTAATTACATTCTGTGCAGATATTGCTACCAGTGTCTGCTATCATTTTTTCTAATTTTTCTTTTAAGTCATTAACTTCATCTGTATTCCAATACTCATCTGGTGTTTCAAATCCTTTTGTATCCCAAGCTGTTTCATCATCAAAACCAACGATTTTTCCCTTTTTTAAAGCAATGACACTGGGTACATAAATACGTTTATTACCTTCTTCATCATTTTGTAAATAATTTTCTAAAATCGATACAATTTTCTGATAATTTTCAGTATTTAGCTTTCTATCTTCACGAATATTATAGTAGTATATTTTACTAATACCCATGTCCATAGCCACTTCATTTAAATATTTAGTATATCTCTGACACCATTTACATTCAGGAAATCCTAAATACACAATACCAGTTCCCTTTTCCAAAATATTAATAATTTCATCAATATTACGATATACAAATACATTATTCTTAGCTACTTCATGATATTCAGCACTAAATTTTTCCATATCACTTACTGTTTTTTTATCTTTCTTTAAAAATAAAACTAAACTTACTACTCCAATCATAAATAAAATGATTACACTAACTAAAATCATGATTCTTTTCTTTTTCATACAAACCTCTCTACAATTTACAACTATATTTTAATTTTCTTCTTATTCAATCTATCGTTAGTTACTTTTCTTAAAATTGCATATAAGATAGATGCCAGTGGAAGCCCTATTATCATTCCTACAATTCCAAACATACTTCCACCTAAAATAACGGCCATTAATGTCCACATAGAAGCAAGACCAACTGACTTTCCAACTACTTTAGGGTAAATAAAATTATTTTCTATTTGTTGAATTACTTGGAAAACAATAATAAATAGAACAGCTTCAAGTGGATTAGTAACAGCTATTAATAAAGCACCTATAATCATAGCTATCATAGCTCCAAACATTGGAATTAATGCTGTAACTGTAGTTATTACTGAAATAATTAAAGCATATGGAAAACGAAGAAGTGTTAAAACAACAAAGAAAATAGTTCCTAAAATAAAAGCTTCTACACACTGTCCAGATATAAATTTCGAAAAAGTACGATTTGATAAAGAAGCAATGTCTGTAATTTTTTCTACATGATCTTTCTTCAAATAAGCATACATCATTTTGGTAACTCCGCGATGCAAATATTCCTTTTGACTAAGCATATAGACAGCAAATACAATAGCCGTAAAAATAGTAAATAAACTAGAAATTAAGGAAGTAATAAAATTTATAGAACCATTAATGATATAATTTAAAACATTTATCATAATATTATTAACATTTGTAGTATCTTTAAACACTTCTTGAATTTTAGTCTGTATTTCTGGATAATTTCCTGCTAGATTTAAAATCCAAGTTTGAATATTCTCAAAAAAATGAGGAATATTTTTAATCAGCAATTGAATATTGTCAATTAATTCTGGTATTAATAAAAAGCAGATTAATAAGATAAAAGTAAGAAAGAAAACTAGTGATAAAGTAATAGAAATGGTTCTAATTGGAAGTTTCGTATTTTTATTTTTAAGTTTACCTTTTATAAATGATTCAATTTTTGTCATTGGAATATTTAAAATAAAAGCAATTATGGCACCTATGATAAAAGGAAGCAGTAAATGAATAAAATGAGAAAGAAATCCCAAAACTAATTCTAAATTACTAAGAATCCAAAAAAGTCCGATGCCAAAAGAAATTAGAATCATTAATTGTTGCATATTCTTTTTATTTAGTTCCATAGTATCAAATCCTTTTCTAGTAATATTATATAATTTTTTTTGCTGTTTTAAAAGAAAAGAATAGAAATAAACTTCTATTCTCGTTAATCATTTTACATAAACCTATAAAATCTACTAACAATTCTATCTTTTCCTAATAGTTTTAGTATTTCATATAAATCAGGTGTCATAGAGCTGGTAGTAGCCGCAACACGAATAACAGTAGAAACATCAGCAACGCTGCCCTTATACATATCTGGATTTTCCCTATAAGCTTTCATATCAGCACAATATCCTAATTCTTCTGTTAAATCCTTAATTTTATAAAACCATGTGTCCTTATCATCAGCAGCATCATAGTATTTTTCAATGTATGTTTTTAAAATTGTTTTAACTTCTTCCTTATCTGTGATTTTACCAAAATTGTATGTTACATCATTATTAAAATACTCATCATACATATACCAAATATTACTTTTAATAGATGAAAATGATTCAAAGTCTTTACGAGGCTTTTTCTGTTCTCTTTCAATATTTAAAATAGAAATAGAATAATCTTTGTATTTTTCTAAAATAGTAGCAAATTCTGTATCAAATTCTTTAGCCCAAGTAAGAGCTTTTTCATATACTTCACTAGCTTTTAATCTACTGATATAGCTTTTGGAGATATTTAATAACTTTTCTAAATCAAATAAAGAACCGCTAACACTCATCTTCTTAAAATCAAATTTAAAATCATCGATTCCAAGTGTCGGATTTTGATCCCACCAACCTTCAAAATTAGAATTAGCAATAGTCATTAGATAGAGTTTTACTGCTTCTACTGGAATACCTTTTTGATGATAATAGCTAACTGCAGCTTCAGGATCCTTTCTTTTAGAAAGTTTACGCCTTGTTCCATCTTCATCAATTTTCATAACTACACCTAAGTGAGCATATTTTGGAGTTTTAAAGCCTAGTACTTGGAATAATTGTAGATGAACTGGGGTTGATGAAATCCATTCTTCTCCTCTTAAAACATGAGTAGTACGCATTAAATGATCATCAATAACATGGGCAAAATGGTATAAAGGTAATCCATCACTCTTAATTAAAACGATATCCATATCATTTTCCGGAAATTCAATTTTTCCGCGTACTAAATCATTTAATACAATTTTCTTATTAAAATTACCTGGTGACTTTAATCGAATAATATAAGGAACACCATTCTTTATTTTTTCAGCACGCTCTTCATTGGTTAAGAAACGACATTTTGCATAGCTACCATAGATACCTATTCTTTCTTTATTTAATTCCTGCATTTTTCTAGTTTCGTCAATTTCTTCTTGAGTACAAAAGCATGGATAAGCAAGGCCTTCTTCTACTAAATGTTTAGCATAAGTATCATAAATTTCCTTTCTTTCACTTTGAATGTATGGACCATATTTACCAATTTGTTCTGTTTCTGATACAACACCTTCATCGATTTTTATATCAAAATTATTTAAATCATCAATAATACCTTGAACACCATTTTCAACACTACGCTTGCCATCAGTATCTTCTATTCTTAAGTAAAAAACACCATTTGTTTCTTTTGGAACTTTGCTAGCAATAAAAGCTGATAATAAACTTCCCATGTGTACAAATCCAGTTGGACTAGGTGCAAAACGAGATACAACTGCTCCTTCAGGTAAATTTCTTTCAGGGTATAATGCTTCATAATAATCAACATCATGTTTTACATTAGGAAACATTAACTCTGCTAATTCTTTATTCGTCATGATATCACATTCCTTTTCTGTTTATATTTTATAATATTTTTAAAAAATATACAATCTCTTTCAATTTGGGTCCAATATTTTTCTAATCATTAATCTTAACTATAAATACAAATAGTTTTAAAAAGTTTTTTTGTTTATTAAGGACAGTATTTTTAGTCAATAATTTCAATAAATTTATAAAACTTTACCAAAACTCAAACTTTCAAAAAATAAAATCCTTATTATTTAAGGATTTATTACATATTGGCTGCCCCAGTTAGATTCGAACTAACGCATAATAGATTCAGAGTCTACTGCCTTACCGCTTGGCTATGGGGCAATAACACTATAAATCTTAACATAGTTCCAATCAAAATTCAATCATTACTGAATATCTTTTACGACTTTTTCAATATAATTTTTTATATCAGAGCTTGGTGCTTCCTTTAAAAAGAAGGAAAGAAAATTATCACGATTAATTGTTTGTAATAAGAAATCATAATCAACCTCTTTTAATACAGTCATCATATCTTTATGCGTAATTTTTTTGATATTATCTAAAATTTTCTTATTCTCCTGTTCTTTCTCTCTTCTCTCAACAGGATAACCACCACCAAAACTATTAGCAAATAATTTTTCAAAGAGGTAAGCAAGAGTTAATTCACTTCCCCAACCAAAACCTTTTGCAAAAGGAATACTAATAGCATTACCAGCATTAATTTGACTAAATAAATAAGCATCTGTTGCATCGTTAATTAAACCACATTCTACATTGGGAAAACTATTTAAGGCAAGCATAGCCCCTTCACCTGTTCCACAGCCTGTTACTACAAAATCAACAGCTTTACTATTTAGTAAAATTGCTGCCATTAAACCACTTTGGACATAAGTAAGATTAGGGTCACTACCAGAGGTCATACCTAAATTATATAATTCATACTTCTTTTCTTGACATACTTGATTAAGAGCATTAAAAATAACTTGATTTTTATCAGCTTGACTATTTTCATTAATTAAAGCAATTTTCATTAAAATACCTTCTTTCATTTTATATTATAGATTAAAATTAAAAAAATCCGAACTATAAGTCCAGATCTAATTCAAATATGGTGGAGCATAACGGGATCGAACCGTTGACCTCCACGGTGCAAACGTGGCGCTCTCCCAGCTGAGCTAATGCCCCATATTATCACTTAATACAGTTTTAATAGGCATACAAACTGCATCAGTGATTTAATAATACCCTAGCATTTAAAAAAAGTCAATACTTATTTTAAAATATTTCAAATTATTCAAATTTTTGTGGTTGATTAGTAATTTTATATCACTAATTAACAATTTTGCATCCTTTTGAATTTTAAAGATTTTAAATTTCTCTACAATTGAAACTTTAAGAAGAAACTAAATTATATTGAAAATATATTATCATATAAAAATATTAAATCAAAATAATTTTTTCAAACACCAACTCATTTTAGAACTATATCTGCAAAAATAATTATTCTAAATTTATTTACTTTTTGATGCAATAACGAAAGCTTCGAATATTTTCCCCATAGAATAATCATAGCTAATCATACTTTCATGGTGCCATTGAACACCAAGAGCAAATTTACAGTTTGGAATACTAATTGCCTCGATTAAGCCATCTTCAGAATATGCTTCTATATGAAAATAAGGTTTAGGCGTAATATGATAATTATGTCTACTATTTACTGTTATTTTATCTGTATTTAAAATTTGATATAAAATGCCAGGCATAATAAAACAATCATGAACATATTTTTTATCAATTTGGCAATGATTAATATTTGTATCGTTTTTTACGGTAAAATCATGATTTCCATCAATATCAAAAACATCTATGCTCCCTAATATTTGCATACCCAAGCAAATACCTAAAATAGGAATATTATTTTTTAAAGCATAGGCACAAATATATTCATCAAAATCACACCAACAATACCCACCTGGTATAAGAATGCCATCACATTTTTCTAAAATTAAAGATAAGTCATTCTTTTCATCATCAGTTAAATGATGTCCTATATTAGACTGTGAAATTCCATAGTAGAAAGTATCATTAGGAATTATTTCTATAGGAATTCCTCCAGCCTTTACTATGGCTATTCGATATTCTTCGTTTAGCTGTATTACAGGCTGATTTTCTAGCAAATAACTTCTTCCTACTATTCCAATAATCGGCTTTTTCACTATTTATTCCTCCAATTAACTTATACTCTATAAAATTGTATGCAAAACTACGACAAATTATAAATTTGAGTATAAAAAGAACTAATTAATGATTAATTAACGATTAAATTTTGTTTCAATTTCAGCTTTCAAACGCTTAAATGCAGTTGGCATAGCATAATCATTTTCCAACTCATCAAAAGTAGCACATGAAAATTCAGTTAGCTAGTAACTACTTTTCAAAAATATAATATATGAAAAAATATTTGAAAATTGCCACATTCCAGAAAGTAATCTTTATTTATCTCTTTTTGAAATTGCTATTAAATCTTTATAGATAAATAATAAAGTTGTATAATTTTCCTTCGATTTTTCCTTTTTCGATAACTTAACTGATAGTGATAAGAAGGCCTTTTGACTATAGGCATGACAATAACGTATCTAAATGGCAATTAGCAAAATTTTCAATTGTTGGAAATTTCTAAATAACCTATTATAATATGTGATAACGGCTTCAATCCTAGTTTGTTAAGGGATAATTTCAGAATCCAAACATGATAGGAATTTTTATCTATTCTCCAAAGTAAAGCGCTTTTATTTTGGTAAAATAAATTCAATAATGGAAAAACAAAATCTTTCATAATATTGCACTACAGAATTAAATTATACAAAAATGATAAAAAAATTAAGAAAATTTCAGATTTTTGAAGTAAAGTTTAATTTTTTATAAATAATATAATAGAGGAAGTGAATATTATGACAAAAATAAGTATATTTCAAGAATTAAAAAATAAAGCCATTACTAATAAATGGGTTGAAGGAAAAAGTAAAGGATTTGGTGATGCTGGTATTACACTGGAAGCAATTCTAGGAAAAGAAAGAGAAAATTTTGAATTACCAGATTATCAAGGAATAGAAATAAAGACAAAATATTCCGCAAAAGAAAGCTATATTACTTTATTTACTGCAGTACCAGATAGTTATTTATTTGAAATTAAAAGAATTGTTAGTGAATATGGATATCCAGATAGTAATTATCCAGAATTCAAGGTCTTTAATTTATCACTATATGGAAATAGAAAGAAAAAACTTAATAATAATTATTTTTCTATATATGTAGATAGAAAAAATGAGAAAGTTGTATTAAGAGTTTATGATTTAAAACACAATATCATAGATGAACTAACAACATGGTCTTTTGAAATGTTAAAAGAAAAATTAGAAAGAAAGTTAAAGTATTTAGCTATTATATATGCTGTTAGAAGATTGGAACATAACATTTCATATTATAAGTATACTAAAATCAACTGCTATAAATTAAAAGACTTTGAACAATTCTTGCTACTCTTAGAAAATGGAATGATCCGTATTACATTTCGTATCGGAATATATAAGTCAGGCAAACGATTTGGACAAATATATGATCATGGAACTAGCTTTTCGATAGATGAATGTGATATAAATAGACTTTTTGATAAAATAAAAATTGATTAGAGAACCGGTTATAGGTAAAGACCAAGGGGTAAAAAGAAAAAAAGCCTTATAAATAAGACTTTTTATAACCTAATGGTCGGGAAGACAGGATTTGAACCTGCAACCCCTTGGTCCCAAACCAAGTGCTCTACCAAGTTGAGCCACTTCCCGATATGGTGCGCTCGAAGGGATTCGAACCCCTGACCTTTTGGTTCGTAGCCAAACACTCTATCCAGCTGAGCTACGAGCGCATGACCCATTTAACCGGTCAAATATTAAAAATTGGTGGCTCCAGCGGGAATCGAACCAGCGACACGAGGATTTTCAGTCCTCTGCTCTACCGACTGAGCTATGAAGCCATATATGGCGGTCTCAACG
>ENA-ORKV01000923-ORKV01000923.1-human-gut-metagenome-genome-assembly--contig:-NODE-923-length-27207-cov-5.821415_pt1 | contig 27207 bp, 19 predicted proteins | sample MGYA00243058_ERZ508805 | MGnify/ENA primary metagenome ERZ508805 (study PRJEB26277, sample SAMN04329770) | human gut metagenome | biome: human-associated habitat | host: Homo sapiens | place: USA... | reverse complement strand
GCACAGGATGGTATCTCTCTTGTACAGGTAGCAGAAGGTGCTCTTAATGAGACACATTCAATCTTACAGAGAATGAACGAACTCGCTACACAGGCAGCTAACGATACTAATACATCTGTTGATAGAACAGCTATCAAGGCTGAGATTGATCAGCTTACAAGCGAAATTGATAGAATCCAGTCTACAACACAGTTCAACTCAATGAACCTTTTAGACGGTACATTCTCATCAAAGCAGCTTAAGCTTCAGGTTGGTGCTTTAAAGGGTCAGTCAATTGGTGTATCAATTGCAAAGATGAGTGCTTCAAAGCTTCAGCTTACAGCAGCTAACATGAAGGTATCATCATTCTCAGCAGCTGGTACAGCAATGAAGACAATTCAGGATGCTATCAAGACAGTATCTGAGACACGTTCAAAACTCGGTGCTATCCAGAACAGACTTGAGCACACAATTAACAACCTTAACACAACAAGTGAGAATACACAGGCAGCTGAATCACGTATCCGTGATACAGATATGGCTAGTGAAATGGTTGAGTACAGCAAGAACAATATCCTTGCTCAGGCAGGTCAGTCAATGCTTGCACAGGCTAACCAGCAGACACAGGGTGTTCTTTCACTCCTCGGCTAATTATAAGCACTACTATAATAAAAAAACCGTTGCCGCAAGGCAGCGGTTTTTTTATGCAAAAAAATTAAAAAATTTAAATTTAGGGGTTAAGGAATAAAAAAAATCTCCGATATATAATACAAATGAGTGATTAATAGTTAATAGGATTAATAGAATCACTTTTATTAATTTTAAAATAAATAATTGGATTGTTTGAATCAAGGAGGATTATAGTTATGGTAGTACAGCATAATTTATCAGCAATGAACACTAGCAGACAGATGGGCACAGTATCAAGTGCAATGTCAAAGTCAACAGAAAAGTTATCATCAGGTTACAAGATTAACAGAGCAGCAGATGATGCAGCTGGTCTTTCAATTTCAGAAAAGATGAGAAGCCAGATCAGAGGTCTTAACAAGGCTGCTTCAAATGCACAGGATGGTATCTCTCTTGTACAGGTAGCAGAAGGTGCTCTTAATGAGACACATTCAATCTTACAGAGAATGAATGAGCTTGCTACACAGGCAGCTAACGATACTAATACATCTGTTGATAGAGAAGCTATCCAGCAGGAAATGAATCAGCTTACAAGTGAGATTGACAGAATTCAGTCTACAACACAGTTCAACTCAATGAACCTTTTAGACGGTACATTCTCATCAAAGGCACTCAAACTTCAGGTTGGAGCTATGTCTGGTCAGTCAATCAGTGTATCAATTGCAAAGATGAGTGCTTCAAAGCTTCAGCTTACAACAGCTAACATGAAGGTATCATCATTCTCAGCAGCTGGTACAGCAATGAAGACAATTCAGGATGCTATCAAGACAGTATCTGAGACACGTTCAAAACTCGGTGCTATCCAGAACAGACTTGAGCACACAATTAACAACCTTAACACAACAAGTGAGAATACACAGGCAGCTGAATCACGTATCCGTGATACAGATATGGCTAGTGAAATGGTTGAGTACAGCAAGAACAATATCCTTGCTCAGGCAGGTCAGTCAATGCTTTCACAGGCTAATCAGCAGACACAGGGCGTACTTTCACTTCTCCAGTAAAAAGTATATTTTGTTTATTAAAGCTGGCTTATTAAAGCCAGCTTTTTTTACTTTATGAAGACACTGGGGATAGAAGAAGAGAACTAATTAAGACGTGTTAAGAAAATTGATTGTATGGAGTGATAAATATGCGTGTACCTGATGATTTTTTAGAGGGCGAGATCCGCAACAGCTTTTACGTTGAAAGCATGATGAAAAAAGTATGGGCAGCACAGCTTGAAGTGCTGCATGAGATAGACAGGATATGTAAAAAACATAATATAACATATTTTGCTGACTGGGGAACACTGCTTGGCACAGTAAGGCACAAAGGTTTTATTCCATGGGATGATGATATGGATATAACTATGAAACGTCAGGATTATATTAAGTTTTGTGAAGTATTTCCAAAAGAGACAACAGAACTTGATTTGGTAACTATATATACTGAAGAATGGTGGAATAGTCTCATAACGAGAGTTGTTAATGGCAAAAGAATACGATTTGATGATGAACATCTTCAAAAATACCATGGATGCCCATGGGTGATAGGACTTGATATATTTATTGTTGATTATGTTGCACCAACGCAGGAAGATGATGAATATACATGTGAAATTATAAAAATTGTGTCAGCACTTGTTGCTAATATAGAAGAAAATATTTATGATGATGAAACAATAAAGGCAGCTGCAATTGAAGTAGAGCAGATGCTTAATGTAAAGTTTGACTATAGTAAACCTCTTGAAAATCAGCTGCTGAGACTGATTGACAGACTTAATATGATGTATACAGAAGAAGAGTCAACAAAAATTGCACTTATGCCTGACCATGCGGGTCCCAGACCTTTGGATGTATATCCAAAAGAATATTATAGCGAAGCAATAGAGATGCCTTTTGAATATACAACGATTCCTGTTCCGGTTGGATACGATGCGATATTAAAACAAAAATACGGTGAAAATTATATGACTCCGATAATTGCTAACAGCAGTCATGAATACCCATTTTATAAAAAACAGAAAAGGGAGCTTTACAGCCAGATGGGTATAAAGATATGAAGACAGTAATTACATACGGAACATTCGATTTATTTCATCAGGGACATTATAATCTTTTAAAAAGAGCAAAAGAGTTGGGTGATTACTTAATAGTTGGCGTTACAACTGAGCATTTTGACGAAGCAAGGGGTAAGGTCAATGTTGTTGACCCTATAATTGAGCGTATAGAGAATGTCAAAAAAACAGGTTTTGCCGACATGATTATTGTAGAAGACCATGATGGGCAGAAAATTGAAGATATTCAAAAATACGGTGCGGATATATTTACTGTTGGTTCAGACTGGGTAGGAACATTTGATTATCTTAATGCCTTTTGTAAAGTAGTCTATCTTGAGAGAACGCCCAATATTTCTTCAACATTTCTTAGAAAAAAACAGTTTAAAATTGTAAGAATTGGCATAGTAGGTACGGGGAGAATCGCACCAAGATTTATATCGGAATCAAAATATGTAAGTGGACTTACGATAGAATGTGCTTACAATCCGGTAGAGGAGAGTGCAAAGAGATTTGAAAAACGCGAGAAAATAAAGTGCTATACAGGCGATTATGAAGAATTTCTTGAAAATGTAGATGCCGTGTATATAGCTTCACCTAATGAAACACATTTTGAATATGCAAAAAAAGCGATAGAAGCAGGAAAACATGTGCTTTCGGAAAAACCACTCTCATTTACCAAAAAAGAGAGTGAAGTATTGTATACAAGTGCAAAAGAAAAAGGCGTGGTTCTTATGGAAGCTGTAAAAGCAGCATATTGTCCGGGATTCCAGCAACTTATCAATGTCGCAAAAAGTGGAAAAATCGGGGATATAGTTGACGTTGAAGCATCATTTACAAGACTTGCAGACCCGCTTTCAAGAGAACGTACAGATGCAGAATATGGCGGTGCATTTCTGGAGTTTGGACCAAGTGTGCTTGTGCCGGTAATTAAGCTGATGGGAAAAGATTACACATCAGCTACTTTTGACAGTATATATGATGGCAATGGAGTTGACCTGTATACAAAGGTTGATATACGCTATGACAACGGATTTGCAACAGTGAAGACAGGCGTTGGCGTAAAAACAGAAGGACAGCTTGTTGTTTCAGGAACAAAAGGATATATAATTGCACAATCTCCGTGGTGGCTTATGAAAAAATTTGATGTAAGATATGAGGATTCATCAAAGATTGAGCATTTTGAGCCTAGATTCCAGGGAGATGGTCTGAGATATGAAATAAGTGATTTTGTTTCCAAGATTAATGGAACAGACAAGAAAGATTATAAGCTTACAGCAGGAGAATCAATTATAATGTCTGAATTTGTTGAAAAATTCATGGAGCAGAAGAAAAACAGAAAAAATGGATGATTTCTAGACAGCGGAAAGGGGAAGATAAGTGAAGTCAGGGATTAAGTATGTTGACGGAATGGATTTGCATGGCGTGATTAAAGCCGGATTAGAGGATTTTGAACTGGATTATACTGGTTGTAAAAGTGCAGATATGATTCTTGAAAATGGTGGAAATATTGACGGAATTGCAATCAGTCTGTGTGATTTTACAGATAAAGGATTTTTAAAAGAAAATGCTTCGCAGATATTTAAGGATGCAATGTCTGTTGCAGACAGATACAATGCATATATTGTTATTGATACAGAAAATGTGAAAAAAGCGTCTGTTCTGGAACAGATTATTGACGAATGTGTCAATGAAATTGCTGCATCAGATGTTAATGTTTTTATAGAAAATGGTTATACGGATGATAATGGCAGATTCTATCATAATGATTATTCTGAAGGTTCAAGGCTTGTTGAACTTACAGATAAACTTAATCTGCTTGCAGGCTGTGATAAATTTGGAATCTGTATCAATGTTGGACATGCTAATCTTCTTGGTATAAATGTGAGGGATATGGTGAGAGTGTGCGGTAAAAAGACAGGTATAATGCATATTAACGATAACGACGGAAAAGGCGATTATCATCAGATGCCATATACATTTACGACAGGAAGAGGACTGCTTTCAACAGACTGGGGCAATATAATAGGCGATTTGTCAAGAACAGGATTTGACGGAAGATTTGTATTTAATGTTGAAGGCACATTTAAAAGAACACCGGCAAAGCTTCATAAATCAATGGCAGAACTTCTTGAAGCAATGTATGAAGAGTGGATTGAGAGCTGTTTTAAGACTGAAGAATATCTCGCGGCTGACGGAAAGAAAATTATTCTTTTCGGGGCCGGGAGAATGGCACTTAATTATATGCAGAACTGGGGAGACAAGTACCCGCCGGCATTTCTTGTAGATAATAATTCTGAAATCCAGGGTCAGGAAAGATGGGGAATACCTGTTAAATCACCTGATGAAATCCTTAATGTTCCGGAAAGTGAGCGAAATGTGTGGATTTGCAATATGTATTATGATGCTATCGGTGCACAGCTTGACAGCATGGGCGTCGAATACAGATGCTATTGGGACCATTATTATATGTAGTAAGTTGTGAGGTGAAAAATGCTTAAAGTAGGAGTACAGACCAAAGGAATCCTTCCTGATATGCCGGTAGATAAAGGCTTTCAGTTTATTAAAGATGCCGGATTTGAAAAAGTTGACCTGAGTATAGATACATTTTTGAAAAATTCAGATTTATACGCCGGTAATGTTAATAGATTTTTTGATGCTTCAGTAGAAGATTTGCTTGTATATTTCAATGATTACAGGATTGCAATGGAAAAGGCGGGAATTAGTCCGTCACAGATGCACGCACCTTATCCGGTAAATGTTCTTGGAAGAGGAAAACAGAATGAATATATGCAGGGGAATGTAATACCTAAAAATATATTGATAGCGGAATTTTTAGGTGTTCCGTGGATGGTTGTTCATCCGTTTAAAATGCAGTATGTGTATGGAAAAGATGTTGAACGTGCGAAAAATATTGAGTATTTTAAGATGCTCATTCCACTGTTAAAGCAGTGCAATGTCGGAATCTGCTTTGAAAATCTTTATGAGGGTATCGGACAGAGACTTGTTGAGGGTGTGTGTGCTGACCCTGATGATGCCATATGGTATCTTGATACGTTAAATGATTATGCGGGAGAGGAATTATTCGGGTTCTGTCTTGATACGGGACATCTCCAGCTTGTAAAAAGAGATCCATATGAATTCATAACAAAACTTGGCAGCAGGCTGAAAGTTCTTCATATTCATGAAAATGATGCTATTGGTGATTTACATCAGATGCCATATACATTTGGCACGAATGAATCAGAAGGCCAGGTGTGGGACAGAATTTATAAAGGTCTAAAAGATATTAAATTTGATGGAACGCTCAGCTTTGAGACATTTCCTACAATGAACAGTTTTCCGAAGGGAATGTCTGCAAGTGTTTTAAAAACAATATGTTCTATTGGAGAATATATGGCTGAAAGAATAGAAAATGAAGGCTAGAGGTCTTGAAGCGGAAAGGCAGTAGAAACTTATGAGAATCGGAATAATCGGAACAGGAAGAATTGCGTCAAGGTTTGCAGATACGGCATTTGCCGGGATTGAAAGTGCATATGTAAGCTGTGTATATAATCCAAAGGCTGCAAGTGCAGAAAAATTTGCAATACAGCACAGAATAGAAAATTATACAGATAGTCTTGAGGAGCTTACTATGCTTACAGACGCTGTATATATTGCATCTTTGCATGAGACACATTATGAGTATGCAAAATATATGTTAAATAATAAAAAACATGTTCTTTGCGAGAAGCCTGCAGTGCTTAAAAAAGCACAGGCGGAAGAACTATATAGCCTTGCAAAAGAAAATAATGTTGTATTTATGGAAGCTGTAAAGACTGCTTACTGTCCGGGATTTCATGCCATGATGGCAGCTGCAAAGAGTGGAAAAATAGGAAGAATCATAGATGTTGAGGCGGCATTTTCCAGACTTACTCCTGTTAATACGAGAGAATATATGGCACAGGATTACAACGGAAGTTTCCTTGAGTTTGGTAGTTATGTATGTATGCCGGTGTTTGAACTTCTAGGATGCGATTACGATGACGTAAGATTCAATTCAATGCGGGCTGTGAACGGTGTTGATGCATATACAAAGGCAGTTTTTTCATTTGGCGGTAAATCTGCTGAAGTAAAGACAGGGCTTGGCGTAAAGACAGAAGGCCAGCTTCTCATATCGGGAACAAACGGATATATTCTTGCCAAGTCACCATGGTGGCTTACAAAAGAATTTGAGATAAGATACGAAGACCCGAATAAAAAAGAAGTGTACAAATATGCTTATGAGGGTTCAGGACTGCAATATGAGTTGAAGGCATTTATAAATAATGTAAACAATATAAAAAGGGTAAACAAAGCTAACAGCTCGGATAGCAAGTGCCAGAAGATATCAATATGGACGGGTACAGAAGCCTGCACAAATCGTGAAATTTCAATAGCAACAGCAGATGTTATGGAAAAATTCATCGAGTGGAACAGACCACAGGTCCAGAAAAAACAGAAAGAATTGTTTGGCAAGGATATAAAAAAAACGAGAGTATGGGCACACAGGGGCTGCTGCACGCTTTATCCTGAAAATACGCTCGAAAGCTTCAAGGCGGCGGCCGAACTTAAAGGAATTACAGGTGTTGAGCTGGATATACAGTTTAGTAAGGATAAGAAAATAGTTGTATTTCATGATGAAAATGCAAGTCGTGTTACGGGAATTGACAAAAATATAAAAGATTGCACACTTGATGAACTCAAAAGTTTCAAGATAACATCAAATGGCGGCAGATATGCACAGATTCCAACTTTGACGGAGGTTCTTGGACTTTTAAAACCATATTGTGAAAACAACGGACTGTTAATTAATATAGAATTAAAAACGAGCAAAGTACGCTATGAGGGAATAGAGGATGAAGCTTATAAGCTTGTAAAATCATATGGAATGGAAAAATATATTGTATGGTCTTCATTTCTGGCAGATTCGGTATCCTGCATCAAAAAGATAGATAAAGATGCAAAAACCGGCGTTTTAGCTGGCTCGTTAGAAGATTGCATAGCAATGGCACAAAAGACAGGTGCGGAAGCACTCCATCCATATATAGGTGGGCTTGTATTTGAACTGCCTGAGCATATGAAAGACATGCCGGTGCGGGCATGGAATGGTGAAGAACCGTTCTTTAAGGATGGAAGACCGTTGAAAGAACCTGACCTTAATAAATACAGGTTTTATGGGGCTACAGATATATTTACAAATATGCCGGAGAGGTATCTTGATGAACAGTGATTTTTTTAAAGAGGAAGTACGTGAAGGCTTTTGTATCAGTGCAGAGATGAAAAAAGTCTGGGCGGTCGAAATGAAAGTCCTTTCATTTGTCATAAGTGTTTGCAAAAAATATGACATACCCTATTTTGCGGATTACGGGACACTACTTGGGACGGTAAGACACAAAGGCTTCATACCATGGGATGATGACATTGACATATGCCTTAAACGTTCGGATTATATGCGTCTTATTGAAGCATTTAAGAAAGAAAATAATACAGATTATGTATATAATGGATTTTATTTTTCAGATACAAGCGGTCAGCCGTTTATGAGCGTATCTGATTATACAGGAGTTCCAATACCGGCTTCGGTGCAGGAAAAGTTCTTTGGATGTCCGTATGTTGCAGGAATCGATATTTATCCGCTTGATTATGTGCCGAGAGATTCAGAACTTGCCGGACTTCAGCTTAATATGTATGTTGCATTGTACGATATTGCGATAAGATTTTATGAGATTTCCAGGCAGGAACTTGAGGAAAATCTTAATCAGATTGAGCAGATTTATAACGTGAAATTTGTTCGTGATAATACTTTAAGAGGTCAGATATGGCGGCTTGCAGACAGTATCGCAGCCATGTTTACCGAAGAAGAAAGCGATAAACTTACATTTCTTGCACGTAATGCACAGGGCGATGTCGGATTTGGATATAACAAAGAATGGTATGATTCATCGGTGGATATGAAGTTTGAGGATATGGATATAGCAGTTCCGTGTGGACATGACGATATTCTTACGATGCTTTACGGTGACTATAAAGTTCCTGTCTGTAACACAAGTTCGCATAACTATCCGTTCTATGCGAAGCAGAAAGAGTTTTTGCTTGAGAATGGGTATGAGGTGTGAAAATAAAAACGAGTAACTCGTAATTAACCCTTGAATATAATTATATAAATGGATATAATAGAAATATAAAAACAAAAAGGTTGTAATTATATATTGGAGGGCTGTATGAAAATATTAAAAATAGTTGTAAATGGTCTGCCTCATGTTAAGGATGAACTTAATATTGATTTTGTGGCACAGCAAAGAGTTGATACTTATGATAAAGAACATTTGTTTAATGTATTTTCTAATATATATGTAAACAGAGCTATATCATTTATAGGAATTAATGCTTCAGGTAAAACTACAATACTGAAAACAATTTCATTTGTGATGAAATTGCTTAATAATCAGCCAATTAATAATATAGAATCAAAAATTATTATGGATGATTTGAGTAAAGATGAAGATGTTATTATCACATCATTTTTTTATGATGGTAAAAATGTAAATAAACTGGTTACAGTAATAACAAAAAAGATAAATGAGACGGATGGAAGTGAAAAATTAATTATTAAAGATGAAAAACTTTGGTCTAAGAATGCTGATAAAGTAAAAACAAAAAAAACTCTGTTTGTATTTAATGAAAATGATTTGGAAGAAATAAGAAATAAAAATGAACAGTATTTGATGGACGATGTCAGTATTATAGTTGCCCGGAATAAAAAGAATAATAGTGGGATTTTTGTATGTGATATGTTAGAGTGGACGGATCACAATATATTAAATGTTCTTGGAAGGTTTCCAAAAGAGTTATTGACATTTTTAGATCCGAGCATAGAATACCTTGAATGTAGTCTTAATGATAAAAAGGTGGATATACGCTTAAAATTTTATGGAAAAGAAGAAATTATAATAAATAATACAAGAATTTTGGAGAATTATTTATCTTCTGGAACTATAAAAGGTCTTGGCGTGTTTATGAGTGCGGCGTTTTCCTTTTCTGAGGGCGGTTATATGATAATTGATGAAATAGAGAATCATTTTAATCGCGAGATTGTTGCAACATTAATACGGTTTTTTATGGATGAAAAGGTTAATAAAAAAGGTGCAACAATTTTATTTTCAACGCATTATTCAGAATTGCTGGATGAATTTGAACGTAACGATAGCATCTATATTGTCAGAAATAAGGGCGGAATAGGTGTAGAGAATTTATCTTCAATATTAAAAAGAAATGACATCAAAAAGAGTGAGGTATATGACAGTGGGTATCTGGGAGGAACTGTGCCTGAATATGAAGCATATATGGCATTGAAAAAAGTGTTTGAGAAAAGAATTTGAAGGTAAAATAACGGTTTATCGTATTTTGGATTCTCGTAGAGAAAAATTTAATTTAAGTAAAGCATATGAGGATAAGGTTGATGTGAAAAATGTTATAACAGCTCCGGAAATTGAGAAATTGATAATATGCAATGAGGGAAAAATTAAAGAATATGAGCGAGAATTAAGAAAAAATCACAAATTAAAACCGAGTACATATTGTAAGACTTTTTTAAAGTATGCGGATGTTAAGAATTACGATTTTGTTACAGAATACTTTTCTGATATAAATGTACTATTAAATGCTGTATATGAATATCGCCGTATTTCAAAGGTAAAAGAAAATGAAATGACACTATGGGGATTGTTAAAGGAAGATGTGAAAAAGAAATATGAGGGAAAAAGATGATTATTCAGGAAAGCATTGATAAGATAATCAATTATGGTTTTTTGACAGTTGAAGAGAAAGAAGATATATCGCTGTTCTTTGAACATTACGGAAGTGACAAAATTATAGAAGTAGATAAAAATACATATTATACATATAAATCATATACTACTGAAAATAAACCTGTTGATATACATGTAACCTATAATCAGGATATGTTTCTGGCATCAATAAATATAATAGTAAAATATGGTTATGCAGTGGCTGATGATATAAGCGGCAATCATATATGTGTATTAAGTTTTATGGGAAGTACATATAATCATAAATATGTATATTCAGGTGGGGCAGATTTAAGTTTTATTAATCAGTATGATTGCATATTTTTGTATGATTGCAATGAGTTTTCGGTTGAATTATGTCAGTCTGCATTAAAGTTGTGGGGCGGTAAGCGGCTTGTACTGGTTGGTGAAAACTGGGAGAGATTAATACCGATGCTTCCGGAATTACAGGCAGAGTGCTGGTATGAACCGATACTTACAGATGAAAGATTCAACGAGCTGTCATATGGAATGAAGAGCCTTAGAGTTATATTCGGAATGCCGCATGCAGAACCTATGGACAGATATAATGAAGGAATCATGTATTATGATGAGATAATGTCTTTTATATTTATGTTTGCAGATTACAGACAACTTGGCGAATTGAATCCTGATAAGAATTTTCTGGTGATTGACGGATATTATGACAATCTTTGTCTTTTTGTTATACAGTCTAAAGTTGAGACGGTTGTACTTCTTTCCCACAAAAAACCTGACAGCGTAATCAATGTAAAAGTAGAGTTTGGCGAGGGTGAGGGCAAAATTCCTCTTGATAATATTGAAAAGAGAGCAGAAAGTTATAAGCCAAAAGAGCGAGTAACCTACAAGATGATTAAGGAGTATATAGAAGCAAAACACGGCTTCAAGGTACATACCGCATATATCGCAGAAGTAAAACGAGATTTAGGTTTGCCAATGTATGATGCTCCTAATGCGGTAGAGGAATTGAAACAACCGAGGAAACACCCAACACCAGAAAAGGTAGAAGCGATAAAAGATGCCTTGAAACATTTTGAAGTTATCTAATCGTGCGGGCGTATCATTAGAAATAGTGGTACGCCTATTTTTTTATCCTGATTTGCAGATTTGTTCTTTCTCTCACTTCTGGATATAATGAAGCCAAGAAAGGACGGTGGCAATTATGAGAGATAAAATCTATCACGCATATTTGGATAGCCACGAAAGGCAGATAGTTATACATAGCCTTGTGGAGCTGAAAAATAAACTCATACAGCAAGGCAGATATACAGACTGCGTTGACGAGCTGATATTCAAAGTCGCCAACGCCCCTGTTAAGAGAATGAAAATTGAATATGTCTAAGGCACATTACACCGAGCCGCTTATTCTTATTGATTTTAATTTTAAGAGTAAGCGGCTCTTTTGCGTTCTCTGATATGGTTACATAGCCGCCTTGACAAAGCGGCTAAATAAATGCGAAAGGAGGACGCACCTATGTCAAATTGCAAAGTGATTGCTCTGACTAATCAGAAAGGCGGTGTCGGAAAAACAACAACGGCGGTCAATCTGGGTGTGGGTCTGGCAAAACAGGGCAAGAAAGTCCTGCTCATTGATGCCGATGCACAGGCTAATCTCACAATGGCTCTGGGTTACAACAGACCTGATGATATTCCAATAACCCTCTCTACCGTAATGCAAAGCATCATAGACGATAAATCTTTTGATGCTTCTGGAGGTATCCTGCACCACGGCGAGGGCATTGACCTGCTCCCGTCCAACATTGAGCTGTCAGGCTTTGAAGTCAGGCTTATCAACGCGATGAGCCGTGAGCGTGTTCTGAAAACCTATGTGAATGAGGTCAGGAAGAATTACGATTATGTGCTTATCGACTGTATGCCCTCTCTCGGAATGATAACTATCAATGCTCTGGCGGCGGCTGACAGCGTGATTATCCCGACACAGCCCCATTATCTTTCTGCCAAAGGTTTAGAGCTTTTGCTTCGCTCGGTGTCAATGGTCAAGCGGCAAATCAACCCCAAGCTGCGGATAGACGGTATCCTTATGACAATGGTAATGCCACGCACCAACATTTCTAAGGAGATTACCGCAACCGTTAAGAGTGCCTATGGGCAGAGGATTAAGGTGTTTGATACGGAAATCCCTCATTCTATCCGTGCGGTGGAAGCTACCGCAGAGGGCAAGAGCATTTTTGCCTATGACAAAAGCGGCAAGGTAGCTGCAGCTTATGAACAGTTTGGAAAGGAGGTGGCAGATATTGGCGAGAAGCAGAGAAAGCAAAATCGAGCTGACTGCATACGATGACCTTTTCCAAACAGACGAGAGCCGTGAAGAAGCAAAGTTAAGTAAAATCAGGGATATACCGATTGCAGAGATTGACGAATTTCCAGACCACCCATTTAAGGTTTTGATGGACGAGGATATGGAACAGCTTGTCGATAGTATCAGGCGAAACGGTGTTATGACCCCTGCTACCGTGCGGCTCAAAGAGGACGGACGGTATGAGCTTATCAGCGGTCACAGGCGTAAAAAAGCGTGTGAGCTTGCAGGGCTTGATACGCTCAAATGTGAGGTTAAGGAGCTGACCCTTGATGAAGCCATTATTGTAATGGTGGAAAGTAACTTGCAGAGGTCAACGATATTGCCGAGTGAGAAAGCCTTTGCCTATAAAATGCGGCTTGAAGCTATGAACAGGCAAGGGCAACGAACAGATTTAACTTCTCGACCAGTGGGCGAGAAGTTATTTAGCGTTGATAAAATGAGCAAAGATGTTTCTGATAGTAGTCGGCAAATTCATCGCTTTATCCGTCTGACCGAGCTTGTTCCTGAAATCCTGCAAATGGTGGACGACAGACAGATTGCTTTTCGCCCTGCGGTGGAAATCTCCTATCTGTCCGAGGAACAGCAGTACACCCTGCTTGAAGCGATGCAGTATAACGATGCTACCCCGTCACTTGCACAGGCTATCAAAATGAAAAAGTTTATGCAAGACGGAAAGCTGACGGACGAGGTTATCCAGAGCATTATGGAAGAAGAAAAGCCAAACCAAAAGGAAAAGCCCGCCTTCCGTGATGAAAGGATAACCAAGCTCATTCCAAAGAATGTCCCCAGAGGGCAGGAAACAGATTTTGTTGTTAAGGCGTTGGAGTTTTACAACCGCCACCTGCAACGAAGCAAGGCTCACGAAAGGTAAGCCACACACCGAGGGAGGGGTCTGTCTATGTGGAGGATAGCCATTTTTTCGGTTTCCCCCTCTCCACACCTCACCCCCTTAATTACTACCAAAACTATCCGAGAAAAGAAAAACTATGAGCTGTCCGATACAGGGCAGCTTTTTCGGTTAGTAAGGGAAATTTTCAATATTAACATTATCAGGAGGTAAGCGATGAAAATTCGTGGATTATTCAAAAAGGCTGCGGCTACTCTTATGGCTGCGGTCACGGCATTGTCGATTTTGCCTGCAACGACGGCGTTTGCAGCGGGTGACATTGGTACGATTTCCTTTAGCCACACCTACGACAGCAGCGGCAATGCTATGAGGTACAATTCGAGTGCCACCTTTGACGGTCATACCGCAGGCGGCACGGGAAACTATAAGTACCGTATGTTTGTGGACGGAGAAAACGCCTTTTGTATTCAGCCGGGTGTACCGCTGAATACGGGTAACACATTGAAAAAGGCATCTTCGGACACTTGGAACGCCCTTTCTGCCAATCAGAAAAAGGCAGTCGGGCTTGCCCTGCTCTACGGGTATCAGGGCAACCGCAGTAACCTTACAGGAAGCGATGATGAGAAGTGGGTTGCGACACAGACCCTTGTATGGGAGTTTGTCACGGGCTGCCGTGAAGCCACAGGCTCATTTAGCAAGACAAGCGACAAGGTTTACAGCCTGCACTTTGGCTCTAACTATGCCAACAGCGGAGCAAAGGCGGCATACGACCAGATTGTTTCGCTGATGAGCGAGCATCATACCATTCCGAGCTTTATGTCGGGCAGTAAAAACGGCATCACAAAGGAGCTTGCCTATAAGGACGGCAAATATACGCTGACCTTTACGGACAGCAACGGCGTTCTTTCCGATTATGCCTTTTCAAGCTCTGACAGTAAGGTAAGCGTGTCGAAATCTGGCAACAAGCTGACTATCAGCTCTGCCAAAGCCTTTGACGGTACGGTACGCATTACCGCAACAAGAAACAATATGCCGATAGTCAGCAGCAGTGCAAAGCTGATTGCCTACGGTGACCCGAACTTGCAGGACTTGGTAACAGGCGTTGAAAATGCCGATACCGTAGCCGCCTATATCAATGTGGAAACCCCGACAGGCACGATTGCCCTGAAAAAGACTTCCGAGGACGGCATTGTAGAGGGCATCCAGTTTACCATTAAGGGCAAGGACTTCAACCAGACAGTTAAGACCGACAAGAACGGTAATATTACCGTAGCAGGTTTAGTGCCTGACATCTATACCATTACGGAACAGGCGATTGATAAATATGAGCCGCAGCAGACCCAGACCGTTACCCTTATCGGCGGCAAGACCACAACCGTCACTTTCAGTAATGTCTTAAAGCGTGGAAGCCTTGAAGTGGTTAAAACTTCCGAGGATAATCTGGTGGAGAGCGTGAAATTCCACCTTTACGGAACTTCCCTTAGCGGTTATTCCGTTGATGAATATGCCGTAACCAATGCAAAGGGCGTTGCAAAGTTTGAAAATGTCCTTATCAGCGGCAACACCCCTTACACCTTAGAGGAAGTAGATACCGCAATCCGCTATGTCGTTCCTGCTTCCCAGACCGCACCGATTGAATGGAACAAGGTCACAAACCGCAGTTTCCACAACATTCTCAAAAAATTCAATGTGACGGTCACAAAGACCGATGCAGAAACAGGCAAGCCGCAGGGCGACGCTTCCCTTGCAGGTGCGGTGTATGGCATTTACAAGGGCGAAGAACTCATTGACACTTATACCACCGATGCAAACGGTCAGTTTACGACCAAGTATTATATTTGTGACAATGACTGGACTATCCGAGAAATCAGCCCGTCCGAGGGCTATCTGCTCGACACCACCATTCATAAGGTCGGTGCAGAGCCAGAGCTTTATACCGTAGAACTGAACAGCACGGAAAACGCCGTGAATGAACAGGTCATTAAGGGTAACATCTCCATTATCAAGCACACCGACAACGGCGAAACACAGATTGAAACACCTGAAGAAGGGGCTGTTTTTGAGGTTTATCTGAAAGCCGCAGGCAGCTATGAAGCAGCAAAGGAAACCGAGCGTGATACGCTCACCTGCGATGAAAACGGCTTTGCCCAGAGTAAGGATATGCCATACGGCATTTATACCGTGAAGCAGACCTCTGGTTGGGAGGGTCGTGAGCTGATGAAGCCTTTTGATGTATTTATCAATCAGGACGGTCAGACCTACCGCTATCTTATCAACAACGCAAACTTTGAGAGTTATATCAAGATTGTCAAGAAAGATGCGGAAACAGGCAAGACAATCCCGTATGCAGGTGCAGGCTTCCAGATTTATGACCCAAGCGGCAGCCTTGTATCTATGACTTTCACTTACCCCGAAGTGACAACGATTGATACTTTCTACACCACCGCAGACGGCGACCTTATCACACCGCAGACTTTGGAATACGGCAAGGGTTATTCTCTGGTTGAGGTGCAAGCCCCTTATGGTTATGTGCTGAACTCCGAGCCTGTCTATTTTGATGTGGTGCAGGAAAATTCAGAAGAAGAAAGCGGCATTACCGTTATCGAAGTGGTACGCTCCAATATGGCACAGAAAGGCACAGTTACCGTAACTAAATCTGGCGAGGTGTTCAGCACCGTTGCAGGCGACAAAGGCTTGTATCAGCCTATCTTCTCTGTCGGCAATCTGGAGGGTGCGGTCTATGAGATTACCGCCGCCGAGGATATTTATACTCTGGACGGAACGCTCAGAGCTTCTAAGGGCGAGGTTGTGGATACTATTACCACAGGCAAAGACGGTACGGCAAAATCCAAGGAGCTGTATCTTGGAAAGTACGAGGTCAAAGAGGTTACTGCTCCGTTCGGTTTCGTACTGAATGAGGAAATCCACGCCGTTGAGCTTGTGTATGCAGGTCAGGAAATCGCCGTAACGGAAACTGCCACAGGTTTTGTGAACGAGCGTCAGCGTGTGGAAATCGACCTTGTGAAAGCCCTTGAAATTGACAAGGATTACGGCGTGGGCGAAAACGGCGAGTTTGCCGATGTAACCTTTGGCTTGTATGCAGCCGAGGAACTGACTGCCGTAGACGGAAAGACTATCCCTGCTGACGGTCTGATTGAGGTCATCTTCCTTAATGAGAATGGTCACGGCAAAGCAATCAGCGACCTGCCGATTGGCAGCTACTATGTGCAGGAAATCAAGACCAATGCGGCTTATCTTACGAGCGATACCAAATATCCTGTAAATTTTAAGTATGCAGGTCAGGAAACCGCTACTGTCCACATCACGGCAAACGAGGGCAACGCCATTGAAAACAAGCTGATTTACGGCTCTGTAAGCGGTAAGAAGTCTGATGAGGACGGAAAAGCTCTTGGCGGTGCTGTTATCGGCATCTTTAAGGTGGGTACAACCGAGTTTACAAAGGAAAATGCGATTAAGACTACCACATCGGCTGATGACGGTAGTTTTTCTTTTGCAAAAGTACCGTATGGAACTTGGGCAATCCGTGAAATCGAAAGCCCGAAAGGTTTTGTACTCTCCGAGGAAGAAATCCCTGTTACTATCGGCAAGGTGGACGAGGTTGTGGAAATCGAGCTTGTCAACTTCTATATCACAGGCAAAATTGAGCTGACTAAGGTGGACGAGGATTATCCTGAAAACAAGCTGACAGGTGCGGTCTTTGAAGTCTATGCCGATAAGAACGGCGACGGAAAGCTCGACAAAGACGATGAGCTGCTCGGAACAATGGGCGAAGTGGAAAAAGGCGTTTACCAGATGGGCGACCTCAGATATGGAAAATACCTTGTCCGTGAAAAGACAGCCCCAGAGGGCTTTGTACTTGACGAGGGCGTGTATGGCGTATCCATTGAGGAAAACGGCAAGACCTATGCCGTAGAGAACAAAGCAGGCGTTGGCTTTATCAACACTGCACAGAAAGGCTCTCTGAAAATCGTTAAGACTTCCTCTAATGGAAAACTGGAGGGCTTCTCTTTCAGGGTAACAGGCACGGACTATGACCAGACCTTTAAGACCGACAAAAACGGCGAAATCTTCATTGAGGGCTTGCGTATTGGCGAGTACACCGTTTCCGAGGTCAGCGACAATGCTTCCGCAGGCTATATTCTCCCTGCCGACAAGCAGGCAACGGTAAAGGTCGGAGCAACCACGATTGTCCAGATGCACAACGAACTTCGTGACACACCGAAAACAGGCGATGACTTCAATCCTGCCTTGTGGGTAAGCCTTGCGGCAGTATCCCTTATCGGTGCAGGCGTTCTCGGCATTGTTGGCTTTAAGGGCAGAAAAAAGAAAAAGGAGGACTAAGGAATGGACGCAAAGACTATCATTGCCATCGTGCTTGTCGTCTTTATCGGCGGTGCGGCACTCTGGCTCAATATCCGTCACAGAAAGAATAAGTGACCCATAAAATGCAGGAACGGGGGCGGCTGAAATATGCCGCCCTCTTTCCATATATGGAGGTATCCAATGCGGAACTTAAAGACCGTTGAAAAGAAAGTCAGGGCTATTCTGGAAAAGAACGAAGATGCCCGAAATGACGATATGGTGCTGTACCTTGCCCTTTGTAATGTGTGCCTGAAAGATGCGGGGGCAATCCCCCTTGCGGAAATAATGACACAGTATAAATATCTCGGTCTGCCGAGCTTTGAAAGTGTCAGCAGGACACGCCGCAAATTGCAGGCGAAGCACCCAGAACTGTCAGGCAACGCCCGTATGCAGCGGCTTCGGGCAACAGGCGAAAAGGCATATCGGAAGTATGCCAAAGAATGAGAGGTGTCTATGGACGAAGAAAAACGCTCCAATGGGGGCTATGAAATCATAGAGAGCTGTACTATCGGGAGTAACGAGCTTGTCATCGGTCATAACCCTAATGCCCCTAACCCTTATGTGTGTTGGTACTGTAAGGGCGGCGATAACTATTTCTGGGGCTACTACTGCAATGATATTTCTGCCGCACGGGAGAAGCTGAATGAACGGTATCAAACGGAGTGCCGTATGCCGTACAATCAAGCTGCCCCGAAGCAGAAAAATGGTGATGACCGTGAGCGATAAGCAAAGGAAATATGACTGTACGACCTGTCCTTATCCCCGATATAAGGACGGGTCAGTTATTTTCTGCGATGTCTGTATCCGCAAGATTTTAGACGAGCAGAAAGCGAAAAAAGAACGAAAGGAGCAGCCGAATGAGTGAAGAAAAAAGAATGCTCGGTAATTATGAAGTGACCCAAAGCATCTATGTTGGGGATAAAGAGGTTGTGCTTGCCGTGGATAAAAAGGAACAGTATCCCTTTTTAGTCTGCTACTGCGACTACCACAATCCGCTGTCAGCAGCGTGGGCAACTGAGGGCGTTGCTTCCGATGATTATCTGGAAGCAATGGAGATTTTCACGGAACGGGTACAATCTCAGATTGACCGCACCAGAGCCGAGCTGTCAAAGTTTCCTTTTGATAAAGCCGTGTTCACAAAGGAGCATTGTATTCCTGACGACCATAAAAGCAATATCGTTGGCAAGGTCGTCGTTCTCAATGCCGAGCCGAAACGGTATGAATATCAGCACCCTGCCTATCAGCTTATCTTGGCAGAGGGCGGCAACGGTGCAACAGGCGGCAGAGGTCAGGCGGTGTTTGGTACTTGCCTTGCCACGGGCGAAAGAGCCAGATGGGAAAGGTACGATGTGCTTGGGGAAATCAAGCCCGAATGTATGCCCGATTGGGCAAAAGAAGCCCTTGCCAAAGTCAAGGGGCAGGAAAAAGCCCCGAAGCACAAGGATTTAGAACGATAGGAGGACTGACAAATGGCAGTAAACCAGAAAGCGGTCAAGGTCTTAAACAAGATTTTGGAAGCAGGTTTTACCGATGAAAAAGCCATTGCCGCTATGACAATGGACGATATTCTCTCAATGCAGGGTATTACGGTTGCGGATATTTCCCTTATCAATGACCTGCAAAAAAGTATCAAGGCAAACAAGGTCATTTCCTTTTTGGCGGCGATGCGAATGAATGACCCAAAATAAATCTATAAGGAGGTGAAAACCTAATGGCTGCGAAGTATCAGCTAATCACAGAGCTGTATCGGCGTACAGGTGTTGCCGTTGCGAAAAATCCGCAGGCGTGGCAGGGATTTTTAGCTGCCGCCTGCCGCAACTATAAATGCCGCTTTGACGAACAGCTCCTAATCTATGCCCAACGCCCTGATGCCGTTGCCGTGGCACAGCTTGAAACTTGGAACAAACAGTTTCGGCGGTGGGTCAATAAGGACAGCAAAGGCATAGCGGTCTTTAACCCGAAAGGTCGCAGGAACACGCTGAAATATTACTTTGATGTGTCAGATACGCACGAAGGGTATTATGGCAGCCGCCCCGTTCCGATATGGCAGATGAATGAGCAATACGAGCAGGCTGTTATGGAAAGGCTCTCGGATAGGTTTGGAGAGGTGGAAGGCTCTGATCTTGCTTCTGTCTTAATGGAAACGGCAAAGAACGCTGTTGAGGACAATCTTCCAGATTATTTTTCACAGTTAAAGGACTGCACAAAGGACAGCTTTTTAGAAGAACTGGACGATTTCAATGTAGAGGTCATATATAAGCGGCTGGCAGCAAACAGCGTTGCTTTTATGCTGATCAGCCGCTGCGGTCTGGACACGGGCGAGTTTTTTGACCGTGAGGATTTTCAGGATATTATCAATTTTAATACCCCTGCCACCATTAACGCTCTCGGTATTGCAACGAGCGATATTGCGGAAATGGCACTCAGGGAAATCTCCCTGACTATCCGAGATGTGCAAATGGCAGAGAAAACCCAAAATCGCACCTTTGTACCGAAACCGCAGGCTCGGTATGATATAGGCAGAGAACAACCCGAAAGGAGCAAATACAATGAACGAAATCACTTACACCAAACAGGGCGATTATCTTATTCCCGACCTGACATTAGCGACAGAGCCAGAGCTTCCGCTTGGCAGATACGCTTTGATGCACAGGGATTATCTGGAGCAGCACAAGAGAGTGACATACCTCAACCTGCTGACAACGGGCAGGCTGAACGAACATCTGCACCAGACAGAACAGACAGCACTACAACGGTTGGAGCTTCTGACGAAGCAGCTACAAGCCGAACAGGGCGTGACCGAGGAACTGAAAGCGAAAGCCCCGATGCAGTGGGTCGGACTGATGAACAATATTCGCAGTCAGGCGGAGGAAGTGATACTGACAGAGCTGATTTACAATTAGACAGGTCATACCCCGCCGAGGAAAGCATCGCCAATGAAACAGAGGTCAGGGCTAATCTCCCTACCGTAGAGGAACAGATTGAAATGATAGCTGAAGCAGAGGACGAAAAATCCTCTGCTTTTGCTATTTCTCAGGAGGATATTGACTCTGTTCTTTTATTAGGAAGCGGTTTTCAAAACGGCAAGTACCGCATTTACCGTCAATTCCAGAAACAAGAGGACAGCAAAAATAATATCACTTTTCTCAAAAATGAGTATGGTATCGGCGGCGGTACGCACTACTTCCCAGACGGAACGCAAGGCGGTCAGTCCCACGATGGCAAAGGTATCCACATTGAAAAGCATGGCTCATACACCAATCCAGACCTTATCCTCTCTTGGAGTAAGATGGAAAAGCGGCTGCGTGAGCTGATAAAGAATAACCGCTATCTGAATGAAAAAGAGAAAGACCACTATCCCGAATATCTAAAGAGCGTGGAAGCTCCGCAGTATGAAATCGACACGCAGGAGAAAGTGAACAGGCAGAGATTTATTGATGCCCACCGTGACCTGCCCCCTGCTGATAAACGGGATACGCTCTCTTTGCGGCTGTCCGATTTTATCCGTGACTTGGACGGTTACGAAAAAAGTCTGCTTGAAAATGTAAACAGAAACGACCTTGCCGATGTGACCGCTGAGCAGATGGAACAGCATTTATCTGACCCTGCCACCGTTCAGCAGCTCATTGACTTTCTTGCTCTGGTACAGGGTAAGACTTCTGATATTTACAGCCGCAGCAATGCGTGGCGTTTTTCGCAGGAGCTTCTGGAGCTATATCCGCTTCGCTATCTCTACCATGAGGACGATGTGGTATATATCGGTGCCGATAAATACGAGGTTGTGGCATTCGATGAAAATGCCGTTTCTCTGCGTAATCCAGAGTTTCCACTGTTCGGCAAGGAACTTAGTCGGGCAGACTTTGAGGAAAAGCTAAAGGAAAACCCTGCCAACGACCACTTAAAGGTCGTTGTGACCGAGAAACAGAAAACGGAAATACCGCCTGAACAAAAGCCAGACGGCATCCAGTTTTCTATCGGATTTTCGGAACACCCTGCCTTTTATGACAGGCAGTTTAATGACCGCTACACCGATTTGAGCTTTGCCCTTGGTAATTATCTGCTCGGCGTTCTGGACGAAAAGCAGCACCGTGAGCGTGAGGGCGATGATAATGTCGGTTGGTATCACAAGACGGATTTTGATATAACCGTTACTATTGGCGGCGAGGACTTCCACTATGATGGACGGTTTGATATTGGCGACGGCGAGGGCGATTTAATTGCCCATATCAAGAACTTTTATGAATATTCCCTTTCCCCAGACTGCCCGTTTATCCCAGAGTGGAAAAAGCAGGGCGAGGACTATTACCGTGAGAAGATGGAAAGTTTGCGTTGGGGGCGTGATGTGTTTATTCCGTATCTGGAGCAGCACAAAGACCTGACCCCAGAGGACAGAAAGCTCTTTGACGAGATAATGTCCTTTGAAAAGGAATGGTTTGTCCCTGCCGAGGAAACACGCTCAGTTACAGACAGGGAAATTGATATTCTGCGAGATGTGCTTTCGCAGATGAAAATGGACGATATTGGTCTGTCCGATGAAAACGGTGTTATTGTTGCGAGAGACGAAGAAAATCGGTGGCAAGGCACGGAGTTTTACCATTTTCTGATTGATGAAGCGATGAACTTTGATGAAAACGGCGAGTTGGTCGGAATGGTTATGGATGCGGATACTCTGTCAGACTTTAAGGAGCTTGCGAAAGAAAAAGGCATACCTGTTGCTTCTAACCGTGCAGTACCCCATTACACCGTAGAGCAGACTTCCGATGCCTTTGCAGACCCGTTTATCATACGGGATAACAGCATACCAGAGGGACAAGACGGACAGTATTATGATGTAGGCGGTATTTATCAGACCTTTGAAACTGAGGAAGAAGCACAGGAATATGCAGACACCTTAAATAGTGCCGAAAATAATGTCAATCTGTTCGCCCAGAAAGATGCAGAGCGAAGCAGACAAGAACAGGATACTTCTGACCTTATCGGCAAGGAAATCGTCATAGACAACCGCCGCTATCTCATTGAAAGCGTTGGGAAAGTCAGCGATGATGTGTCAATGCGTGACATCACTTTTAAGGACAGCGTAGGTTTCCCTATTAACCGAGTGGAGAAAATCGGCTATATCCGAAGTCTTTTGGAGCAGGAACAGCCAGAGCTACCGCCCGAAGAAAAAGCTGAGAAGTCTGCCGTTCCCTCTGCTTTACGACACAACTACCGCATTACCGAGGATACTTTAGGCGTTGGCGGTGCAAAAGAAAAGTTCCATAACAATATGGCGGCAATCAACCTTTTGCACGAACTGGAGCTTGAAAACCGTCTTGCCACGCCCGAAGAACAAGAAACCCTTTCAAAATATGTTGGTTGGGGCGGTCTGTCAATGGCGTTTGACGAGAATAACGCAGCGTGGGCAAACGAGTTTCAGGAGCTTTACGCAAGCCTGTCGCCAGAGGAATACCGTGCGGCGATGGAGTCCACTTTGACGGCGTTCTATACGCCGCCCGTTGTGATTAAGGGAATGTATGAAGCCCTTGACCGTCTGGGATTTTCAGAGGGCAGCATTTTAGAGCCGTCCTGCGGCACGGGCAATTTCTTTGGTCTGCTTCCCGACAGTATGGCAGGCAGCAAGCTCCACGGCGTGGAAATCGACGAACTCACAGGCAGAATTGCAGGGCAGCTTTATCAAAAAGCGAACATTGCCGTACAGGGCTTTGAGGAAACGAAGCTGCCAGACGACCACTTTGATGTGGTTATCGGCAATGTACCTTTCGGAGATTTTAAGGTCAATGACAGCCGCTACAATGCCCAGAAATTCCTTATCCACGACTATTTCTTTGCAAAGGCTCTCGATAAGGTGCGAACAGGCGGCGTGGTGGCATTCATTACTTCTAAAGGTACAATGGATAAGGCAAGCCCAGAGGTGCGGAAGTATATCGCCCAGAGAGCTGAGCTACTCGGAGCAATCAGGCTTCCCGATAACACTTTCCGAGCAAACGCAGGCACGGAGGTCACAAGCGATATTCTCTTTTTACAGAAGAGTGACCGCATTACGGATATAGAGCCTGACTGGGTACACCTCGATACCGATGAGAACGGCATCACAATGAACAGCTATTTTGTGCAGCACCCAGAGATGATTTTGGGTGAAATGAAAATGGAAAGCACCCGCTTTGGAATGGATAGTGCCTGCAAAGCCTATCAGGATATTCCTTTGTCAGAGCTTTTGCACAACGCTGTCCAGAACATTCAGGGAGAAATACCAGAGTATATGGGTAAGATTGACGAAATCTCCGATGAGCAGGACGAGGTTATCCCTGCTGACCCCAATGTGCGGAATTTCTCTTTTGCATTGGTGGACGGCAAAGTTTATTTCCGTGAGAATGACATTATGACCCCTGCGGCGGCATCTATGACTGCCGAAAACCGTATCAAAGGGTTAATCGAAATCCGTGACTGTGTGAGAAAGCTCATTGAGTATCAGACCGAGGACTACCCAGAGGAAATGATACAGACCGAGCAGGAAAACCTAAACCGCTTGTATGATGCTTTTTCCAAAAAGTACGGGCTTATCAACAGACGAGGAAATTATCTTGCCTTTGCTTCAGACGAGAGCTACTTCCTTTTATGCTCTCTGGAGGTGCTTGACGATGAGGGAAACTTCAAGCGGAAAGCGGATATGTTTACGAAACGGACGATAAAGCCCCACCGTGAAATCACTTCCGTGGAAATGGCGAGCGAAGCCCTTGCCCTGTCTATCGGGGAGAAAGCCCGCGTTGATTTACCCTTTATGGAACAGCTCACGGGTAAGACACAGGAAGAATTGATTGCCGATTTACAGGGCGTTATCTTCCGTATCCCCGCCGCCGAGCCTGCAAGGTATGTGACTGCCGATGAGTATTTATCAGGGAATGTACGGGCGAAACTCTTAACTGCCGAAGCCGCAGCAAAGAATGACCCAGAGCTTGCGGTCAATGTGGAAGCCTTAAAGCAAGTCATACCGAAAGACCTGTCTGCGGCTGAAATCTCTGTCCGTCTGGGTACGACTTGGATACCGCAGGAGGATATTCAGCGGTTTGTGGTGGAGTTACTAACCCCGTCAAGCTATGCAATGGGCAGGCTAAAGGTACGCTACACCCCAATGAATGGCGACTGGTTTATTGAGAACAAAAGCTCCGATATTGGAAATGTAAAGGCGGACAGCACCTACGGTACAAAGAGGGCTTCCGCCTATCGTATTATTGAGGACACCCTAAACCTGCGTGACACCCGTATCTTTGACTATGTGTATGACGAACACGGCAACAAAAAAGCGGTGTTCAACGCAAAGGAAACCACGGCGGCACAGGCAAAGCAGGAAGTTATCAAGCAGGCGTTTCAGGACTGGATATGGAAAGACCCAGAACGGCGAAACCGCCTTGTGCGGTACTACAACGATACCTTTAATTCAGTACGCCCCCGTGAGTATGACGGCAGCCATATCACTTTTGGCGGTATCAGCCCAGAGATTACCCTAAGATCCCATCAGGTCAACGCCATCGCCCATATTCTTTACGGCGGGAATACGCTCCTTGCCCACAAGGTAGGGGCAGGAAAAACCTTTGAAATGGTAGCCGCCGCACAGGAAAGCAAGCGGCTCGGACTATGTAATAAAGCAATGTTCGTTGTGCCAAATCATCTGGTCGGTCAGTGGGCTTCCGAGTACCTGCGGCTCTATCCGAGTGCCAATATCCTTGTGACAAGGAAGCAGGATTTTGAAACGGGCAACCGCAAGAAGTTCTGCTCCCGTATCGCTACGGGCGATTATGATGCGGTCATTATTGGGCATAGCCAGTTTGAAAAAATCCCGATGAGCATTGAACGACAGAGGGAACAGCTTCAAAGGCAGCTCGATGATATTGAGCGTGGTATTGACGACGTGCAGGCAAGCAGGGGCGAACAGTTCACGGTCAAGCAGCTTATGAAAACCCGAAAAGGGATTAAAGCGAAGCTCGACAAGCTCAACGATACCAAGCGTAAGGATACGGTCATTGACTTTGAACAGCTCGGCATTGACAGACTTTTTATTGACGAGAGCCATTTTTACAAGAATTTGTACCTCTATACCAAGATGCGGAATGTGGGCGGCATCGCCCAGACCGAAGCCCAGAAAAGTTCTGACCTCTTTATGAAGTGCCGCTATCTGGACGAAATCACAGGAAACCGTGGCACAATATTCGCAACAGGTACGCCTATTTCAAATTCAATGGTGGAGCTGTACTCTGTTCAGCGGTACTTGCAGTATGACACGCTGATGCAGAACGGCTTGCAGCACTTTGACAGTTGGGCTTCCACCTTTGGTGAAACGGTTACGGCTCTGGAACTTGCCCCAGAAGGTACGAATTATAGAGCTAAGACGAGATTTGCAAAGTTCTTTAATCTCCCAGAGCTGCTGATGATGTTCCGTGAGGTGGCGGATATTCAGACCGCTGATATGTTAAAGCTCCCCGTACCAAAGGTCAATTATCACAATATCAAGACCAAGCCGAGTGAAATCCAGACCGATATGGTGGCAGGGCTTGCAAAGAGAGCTGAAAAAGTGCGGGCAAGGCTTGTCGAGCCGAACATCGACAATATGCTCAAAATCACGAATGACGGGCGTAAACTTGCCCTCGACCAGAGAATGATTGACCCGATGCTGCCCGATGACCCAAACAGCAAGGTCAACGCCTGTATCGACAATATGTACCGTATCTGGGAGGAACACGCCGACACAAAGGCTACTCAGCTTATTTTCTGCGACCTGTCCACCCCGAAGAATGACGGCACATTCAATGTCTATGATGATATTCGGGAGAAGCTGATTGCCCGTGGCGTTCCTGCCGAGCAGGTACGGTTTATCCACGAAGCCACCACCGATGCACAGAAAAAAGAGCTGTTCGGCAAAGTTAGAAGCGGAGAAGTGCGTGTATTGTTAGGCTCTACACCGAAAATGGGAGCAGGCACGAATGTCCAAGACAGACTTATCGCCATTCACAATCTCGACTGTCCGTGGCGACCCTCTGACCTTGAGCAGCGGCAAGGGCGTATCGAACGGCAGGGAAATATGTTCCCAGAGGTTGAGGTTTACCGCTATGTA
>ENA-ORKV01000912-ORKV01000912.1-human-gut-metagenome-genome-assembly--contig:-NODE-912-length-27636-cov-17.374106_pt1 | contig 27636 bp, 17 predicted proteins | sample MGYA00243058_ERZ508805 | MGnify/ENA primary metagenome ERZ508805 (study PRJEB26277, sample SAMN04329770) | human gut metagenome | biome: human-associated habitat | host: Homo sapiens | place: USA... | reverse complement strand
TTAATCGATGTTAAAATTACCTTTGCCTATTGCACCACAACATAGAAGGGACGTGCCTTCGGCACGTAGCATTGCAACGTCCTGATTGTCGGTCGCATGTGAAACGTGCCAAAGGCACGTCCCTACGCCCGGATAGGATAATCTGCTCGGAGGAATCTTAAGTTAATAGCATTAAGGCACATCCCTTCGCTCGGATCCGATAATTTGCTCGGTAAAACCTAACTAAGCACCCATTGAGCTATCGCAGTGGATGTAGAGATATCGCGCCTCACGGCGCTTGACAGCAGACAGCCGGAGTTGCTAAACAGCCTGGAGATTTGTCGAATTAACATTTTTTAGCTTTAGGAGGGGGTGAAATTTTATCTACCTTTGTGAAAAGATACAGTTAGTATATTTACCTCTGTTCCAATTACTAAACCACGCATTCCGTAAATTTTACTTTAACTTCATACTATTTTTCCTCATTTTCATGAAAAAACTGCTACTATGCCTTGTGGCGCTATTCGCCGCAATCGGTGCGCAAGCCCAAGACGCAGATCCTACAGCAGGACGCACCCCTCAAAACATTTATGTATCTCCCGGAACAATCCCTGCCGACAATATCCATTTCGCTCCGAATTGGGAGAAGAACGACAACTACAGTTACACCCTGTCGGATTTCGGTGCTACCTTCGTGCTGACCGATGCCACCTCCCTTCGCTGGCAGGCTCAGTTCAAAATGCCCACCGGTGTCAGCTTCACCTCTGAGGACGTTTATCAGCTTGAATTTGACTACAAGGCCAACAATAGTTTCACCGGGTTTGTAAAGCTCTACAAGAGCACCGACGACAACACTTATGCAGTCAGTGAAGAGCTCGGTATTAATACTACTATTCAGCACTTCAAATCTCAAGTATACACCAAGAAGCCGCTGGAGAACGTTCTGCTTCTCTTCGACTTCGGAGGTAATCCGGCCAACACCACCATTGAGGTTACCAATATCAAACTGATCAAATACGTAGAAAACAGCGAGATTATCGAATCTCCTGTCGCCACGATTTCGGGCATCACAAGCAACAGCGCTGTTCTGACGCTCACCAGTGTTCCCGAAGGAACAACTTCGGTTGTTGTCAGCGGTCTCGGTGAAGGCAAGGATGTCAATGTCGACCTCGATTCGAAGACCGCTAAACTCGAAGGTCTCACGGCCAATACAACTTATAATCTGACCGTCACCGCATACGTCAACGACAAGAACAGTCAATCAACCGTTTCATTCACTACTCTGACGGCTCCGAAAGAAGTCAGCATGGAATTCATTGACGTCAATATCAGTGACCTCTCGGCCCTGTTCAAATTAAAGGTGCAGCTTATCGACAATGCTGAAAGTAAAGAGAGTATTCACTTGTATCTGCGCAAAGCCAACGAAACGCCGAAAGCTACCGCTGATGATCCATACGCTAAGTACGGCGAAGACAAAGGCACTCCCGCCGTCGATATGCGCGAAGGCATCGAGAATCCGATCTATTTCAACTACACCGAGCTTGAGAAGAATACCAAGTATGTTGCAACAGCTGTCGTCAAGAAGGACGGTTATACCGGCATCGCCACGACAGAGTTTGAAACACTCGGCGAAGCAAATGGCACTACATCGTATATCGAGAACGGCTATTTCAGAGATGGCAAAGCTACTACAAGTGATGACGGGCAGGAACTGAAAATGACTTATCTGGCAACAGCACGCTACACGTTTACCTACGACAAGGACAACGAAACTCTCTACCTCACCTTCGATACGCGCATACGCAACAATCCTGACCTTCCCGACATGCAGGCCAAATATATCCTCAACGTCGGCGACCAAACCTACTACGGAGCACCTCTTACAAACGCAGCAGGTTTCAAAGACCACTATTCATTTATCATAAACTACCGCTGTCCTGACATCGCAAAGCATATAGCAAATGGTGACAAGATGACTTTCACCTACTACACCGACTATGCAGAGGGTGGTCAGAGTTTCTTCGGCGGTGTTCAATACGACGGAACGACATCGTCAGTTGACTTCGGCGAACCTGCCGACATCGAATGGATTGCCTATTCATACGCTGAACAGCAGGAACAGAACAAGAACCGCTACGACCTCTATAAAAAGGCGCCCAAGACTCAGCTCATGGCTTCGGTTGTCGACAAGGATGGCCACTATCTGCCACGTCGCCTCGTTAAGTTCGAGATGGCAGCCGAACATGCTGATAAAGCCGACGTCACCTACGACCTATTCGACGAGCAGCCCAGATGGTTTGTAACGGCAAAGGAACAGCCGGCCAACACCCACGTTGACTTCGAGGTAGTAGCCTACCACGAGCTCGAGACCGAGGCAACCGGGGCGCCCCGACGCGTTCTCAACGCCGACAAAAACCGCCTTGAGGCAAAAAGAGGATTCCACTATGTTGAAAGCGAGACCCCGACAGGCATCGACGACATTGAAGCTGACGACGCCAACGCTCCCGTGCGCTATTTCGACCTCAACGGCCGCGAGATCAGCGAACCTCAGAAAGGAATGTTCGTGATCCGTCTCCAGGGCTCGAAAGCCACAAAGATGATCGCTGAATAATCTTCACACTTTCATATACTTACAGGGGATGGCCCGCGCGGGCCATCCCCTGTTGTTATTATGGTTTGAGTCTTATAAATTTTATAAATCTTATAATTTTTATAAGATCATATTGATGGATTTTCGCTAAATTTGTCGCGTTATGTCCTCACTTCTAATCTCTCTGGCTCTCCTTATCGGAGGCTATTTCATCTATGGCGCGATTGCCGAACGCATCTTCGGCACCGACCCCAAGCATCCCACCCCAGCGACAACAATGGCCGACGGCATCGACTACATAGCTATGCCGACGTGGAAAGTCTTCCTCATCCAGTTTCTAAACATCGCCGGAATGGGGCCTATTTTCGGCGCCATCATGGGAATAATGTTCGGACCTGCCGCCCTGCTCTGGATTGTGTTCGGCACAATCTTCGCCGGCGCCGTCCACGACTTCGTCGGCGCGCTGATGTCGATGCGCGAGGGGGGAGTGTCGCTTCCCGAGATTGTAGGGCGCGAGCTCGGCGGCGGCGTGAAACACGTTATGCGTGTTTTCTCGCTGATACTGCTGATACTCGTCGGCACGGTGTTCGTCATAAGCCCCGCCGAGATTCTGGCCTCGCTGACGCCGGAAAGTCTCGACAAGATATTCTGGGTCGGCATAATCCTTATCTATTATATTCTCGCCACCATGCTTCCCATCGACAAGCTCATAGGCAACCTCTACCCCGTTTTCGGCGTTCTGCTGCTGTTCATGGCCTTAGGGCTGCTCGGCATGATGCTCTTCGGAGGCGTGGAGATTCCCGTCGGATTCGGCGACGGCCTGCAGTCGCGCCACGGCTCGGGGCTTGCGGTGTTCCCGATGGTCTGCGTGTCGATAGCCTGCGGCGCCATCTCCGGCTTCCACGCCACGCAGAGCCCGCTGATGGCCCGATGCCTGAAAAACGAACGCTACGCGCGTCCGGTGTTCTACGGCGCCATGGTGACAGAGGGAATAGTAGCTCTCGTATGGGCCTGCGCCACTATCGCCTTCACAGGCGGCTACGACGGTCTCAACAGCTATATGGCCGACGGCGGAAGCGCCTCGACAATGGTCAGGGACATATCGCTGGGATGGTTCGGGAAAGTCGGCGGAATAATCGCCATTATCGGCGTCATCGCCGCCCCGATATCGTCGGGCGACACAGCTTTCCGCTCGGCACGCCTCATAATCGCCGATCTCGCCGGCCTGAGCCAGCGCAAGTTCCTCAAGCGGCTGGCGCTGACCCTGCCGCTCTTCGCCATTGCGATAGGGCTGATGATGGTCGACTACAATATTCTCTGGCGCTACTTCGCCTGGAGCAACCAGACTCTGGCTATGTTCACCCTGTGGGCCGCCACCGTGTGGCTTGCGCGCCGCGGACGCTCTTATGTCATCACCCTGCTGCCGGCACTGTTCATGACGGTTGTCTGCACGAGCTATCTGCTCTTCGCGCCCGAAGGTTTCGGACTGCCGCAGACAATCTCCGTCGCCGTCGGCGTCGTCGTAGCCCTCGGGCTGCTCGTTGTCTTCGCCCGCAGGCGCCGCGGCCTCGCCCCTGCTCCCGAAAACTGATCACTGCTTGTTGAGGTCGGGATAGGAGATGCGCGAGTGGTAGATCGTGCGCAGGCGCTGCGCGAAAGTGTCTTTGATCTGGTTGACGTCGCGGAATGAGATGGGCGAATCGTTGTGAAGTCCCTCGCTGACCTGAGTGTCGACAATCTTGTTGACGAGAGCCTGGATTGCCTCGGGCGAATGGTCGGTCAGCGAACGCGAGGCCGCCTCGACGCTGTCGGCCATCATTATGATCGATGACTCGCGCGTTGTGGGGTTCGGCCCGGGATAGGTGAAAGCCTCGGGATCGGGCTCTTCGTCGGGATGGCGGTTACACCATGTGTTGAAGAAATAGCGGGCTTTACCACGGCCGTGGTGCTCGGTTATGAAGCGGCGCAGCTGCATCGGAATCTTCGCCTTCTCGGCCATCTTCATGCCTTCCGAGACATGGCCGATTACAATGCGGGCGCTCTGTTTAGGGTCGAGAGTGTCGTGGGGGTTCACACCGTGCTGATTCTCGGTGTAGAACGCCGGATTGCGTATCTTTCCTATGTCGTGGTAGAGGGCGCCGGCCCTGACAAGCTGCACGTTGGCGCCTATGCGCGAGGCGGCGGCGCTGGCGAGGTTGCTGACAGCCATCGAATGCTGGAACGTACCCGGACATTCTTCTGAGAGCTCGCGCAGCAGCGGATTGTTGATGTCGGAAAGCTCGACGAGAGTGACGCGCGAGGTGAATCCGAAAATTTTCTCGAAGAAGAACAGCAGGATATAGGCGAACGAAACCGCAACGGCGTTGATGGCCAGATAGCCGAATATGCGGCCCGAAAGCTCGCGCAGCGATCCGTTGAGCATGACCTCGACGGCGATATACGACAGACTGTAGACCACGAAGACGATGAAAGCCGTGCGTATGAGCTGGCTGCGCCGGCTCAGATCCTTTATGGAGTCGATGGCGGCAGTGCCGGCCATAAACTGCAGGAAGATATATTCGAGAGGCACCACCGCAATAACCGACGTTATCAGAATCAGCACGATGTCGATAAACAGGGCTGTGCGCGAATCAAGGAAAATAACGCCCATGATCGGCACTATGGCGAACGGCACAAGATAGAGACCCGAGGTGAAGGTCAGCGCCAGAGCGTAGGCAAAGAATGTGAAGCCTACGATCATCATCATTATGAAACAGATAATCTTTATGTCGTTGTAATAGTCGCGGCGGAAGATATAGAGATAGGCATAGAGGGCGCCGAGCAGCAGAATCAGGAACAGCGCCTGTCCGGCAATAGGATAATAGGTGCTTGCCGTAGAGCCTCCGCGGTCGGCGGTCATTTCCTCGTAGGTCTGGAGCACGCGGGCCAGGCGCGGCGTCACGATGTCGCCCTTGTCGATAATGCGTTCCCCCTGCTGGATAACGCCTATCGGGGCGAGGGCTTTCTGATACAGCTCCGTGCGGACACGCGCTGTCTCGAGGGTATCGGCCAGAATGTTGGGCTGGAGATAGTCGACGGGGCGTATCGCCGTCAGAGCGCGGCGGAAACGCGGATCGGAGAAGGTGCTGTCGAGGCGCGCGTAGGCGGCGCGCACCGACCTGTAGCCGTCGGTTGGCATCGAGATCGACACATTGTCGTGGATAAAACGCACGGCCTGAAGCCGTCCGGCGCGTATGGCGTCGTAATCGTCGGTCTCGACAATACCGTCATCGTAGATCTGCTTCACGGCCGCCAGAATGCGGTTGCGGTCGGCCGGCGACAGCCCTTCGCGGGCCGTCGAGTTCAGACGGCTTCCGAACTGGCTGACCATCGATTTCTCGACCGTGAGATCACGCATATAAATTGGCTCGAAAGCGGCGTCGATTGAATCTTTCACCTCACGGGCCGAGACTGAATCGAGATGGACGGGAATGTCGAAAGGCGCCGTCAGGAGCGAATAGGCCCAGGGGCGGTTGACGGCGTAGGTGTATTCGTTGGCCGATTCGTGAGGCAGAAAAAACAGCAGAAGGGCCGTGGAGGCCAGAAATATCAGTATGCGGAGGAGTTTGTTGGACTTCGGTGTCATTTGTTCTCAAGTTATTCAGTGGAGGCGGTCGGCGCGGCGCACGCCTCCGATATGCATGATTTTCTGACAGAGTTTGTCGACTATCGAGGTGTCGGCGACGAGGATGTTCAGATCGGCGTCGAAAACCTCGTCGCGGGCGCGGATGTTAAGGCCGCGGATGTCGATGTTCATTTCGGTCGATATGGCGTAGGTCAGTTCCTGAAGTATTCCGTGGCGGTCGATACCCTCGATTCTGATGCGCGCCGGAAAGACGGTGTTGCTGACCTCCCATCGGGTGGCCACGATGCGCGAGCCATAGCTCGCCTTCAGGGCCTGGGCGCGCGGACAGGTCAGGGCATGAACCTCGACATTGCCGTCGGAATTCACGAACCCCATCACGTCGTCGCCAGGAATCGGCGAACAGCAGTGGGCCATGACATAGTTGGCCGTATGGCCGTCGCTGCTGAGGGTATAGACGCTGCGTGTGTCGACAACGCGAGCCGACATATCCGGAGGCGCGGCGACAGCGGGCAACGACGCGGCAGGGGGAAGTTCTTTCGTTTTTTTAGGGCCGCGTCCCAGTCGCCATAGTTTCGAGAGGAACGACTGCTGGGCGCGCTCGCTCTTCCCTTCGAAAAGGGTGTCGAGCTTGACCTCGTCGCGCGCGAGCTTGATGAAAAAGCGCTCTTTCGATTCCTCGCCGAGGCGATGGATGACGCTCGAAAGGAGGTCGTTCGACTCTTCGAGCCCCTTGGCTTCGAGAAATTCCTTGAAGCGCCGGCGTCCTTCCTCGACCAACGGCTGCTGCTCGCGGCGCAAGGCCTGACGCAAGGCCGTTTTGGCGCGGGCCGTGACCAGCAGCGACGCCCATTCCTCTTTAGGAGTCTGATTCTGAGAGGTCAGGATCTCGACCTGATCGCCCGAACTCAGACGATGACTCAGAGGCATAAGCTTACGGTTGACCTTGGCGGCTATACAGTGGGTTCCGAGAAAGGTATGGAGGTTAAAGGCCATATCGAGCACTGTCGAGCCGGTGGGCAGCGTCACCATCTCCCCTTTCGGGGTGAACACCACAATCTCGCTCGCGAAGAGATTGAGCTTCAGCGTGCCCAGAAAGTCTATGGCGTTGGGGTTGGGATCGTCGAGAACCTCCTTGATAGTCTTCATCCACTCGTTGAGCTCGGTTTCTTCCTCGCTTTCGCCGGTTTTGTAGCGCCAGTGAGCGGCAAAGCCCTTCTCGGCGATCTCGTCCATCCGGCGCGAACGTATCTGAACCTCTATCCAGTTGCCATCGGGGCCCATAAGCGTTACATGGAGAGCCTGATAGCCGTTCGCCTTCGGGGTCGTTATCCAGTCGCGGGTCCGGTCGGGATGAGGGCGGTAGAGGTCTGTTATGGCTGAATAGATTTTCCAGCATATCTCCTTTTCGAGGTTCGGATCATCGTTGTCGAAGATGATACGGACGGCATAGAGATCGTAGACCTCTTCGAAAGGAATATGCTTCGTCTCCATCTTGCGCCAGATCGAATAGACGCTCTTGAGGCGCGCCTTCGCCTCGAAAGCAAGCCCCATGTCGGTCAGCCGCTTGCGTATCGGGCCAAGGAAATTGTTGGCCACGACATCGCGGCGCCCGGCGCTCTCGCTTATCAGGTCGGAAATGTTGGCGTAGGCCGCGGGGTGCTCATATTTGAAGCTGAGGTCTTCGAGCTCGGTCTTTATAGCGAAGAGGCCGAGCCTGTGGGCCAGCGGAGCGTAGATATAGAGCGTTTCGCCGGCAATCTTATACTGCTTGTTGGGGGCCATGGAGCCTAGTGTGCGCATATTATGGAGGCGGTCGGCCATCTTTATGAGCACAACGCGGATGTCTTCGTTCATCGTAAGCAGCAGCTTGCGGAAATTCTCGGCCTGAGCAGACGCCTTGTCGCCGAAGATTCCGCCCGAGATTTTCGTCAGGCCGTCGACAAGCTGTGCCACTTTCGCCCCGAAATTGCGCTCGATGTCTTCGACGGTGTAGTCGGTATCTTCGACAACGTCGTGGAGCAGAGCCGCGCATATCGAGGTCGACCCCAGCCCTATCTCGCGGCTGGCTATGCGCGCAACCGCTATGGGATGGAGAATATAGGGCTCGCCTGAACGGCGGCGTATGCCCTTGTGGGCCTCGCGGGCGAACCGGAAAGCACGCTCGACAATCTCGACCTTCTTGCGGTGGTTCGACCGCAGATAGCCGTCGAGCACATCCTGAAAGGCCGCCTCTATCTGGCGGTCTTCTTCGGGAGTTGTGAGCAGAGGCTGCGGAATGGGAGTAGAGTCAGACATCAACGACAAAAATACACAATTTTCTGAAATCCCCGCGAAAAAACTTTTTCAGGAATTAGGAATTAAGAATGATGAATAGCGCCTATAGGGCTTATTCGGCCTACTGGCCCTATTAAATAAAAACGGCGCGAGGGCAAGAGCCTCCGCGCCGTGATGGCTTTTTAGTGGCGGTGCATTCCGGGAGGGGGCCCCATGGGGCGGCCGGGGTGCATGAAGTCGCCCGAATCGGCGGGCTGCTTGCCCTTGCCGAAGGTGTTGAAACGGTATGAGAATGTCACCATTCCGTAGCGCGTCAGCGAGTTGTAGCGCATATCTTCGATATACGAGGCTGTCACGTTGCGGTTGATATTTTTCGTCTGGCCGAGTATGTCGTAGACCTTCAGCGAGATCGTGGCGGCCTGATTACGCAGGAACTGATAGCTCAGCTGGGCGTTCCACATCCAGACGTCGGAGTTGTAGCCCGCCGAGTAGCCTCGCGTGGCGTCGTAGCGCAGATCGGTCGATATGCTGAGTCCGAACGGCAGATAGTAGGTTGCGTAGAAACTGCCTCCGAAATTGTGGACAGTCCGGCCGACGTTTGTCTCGACCGACGTTGTCGACGTGTGGAGCGCATAGCGCGGGCGCAGCTCCAGCTCGAGGTTCGAGGGGCGGAAAGCGATGCCGGGCTCTTCGGTGATTCCGACATTGAAGGTTGTCGTGCGCAGTCCGTTGTTGAAACCTACGTTATGCTCGAGATGGGTGAAGATATGGTTGTTGAATGTCCAGTATTTGTTGCGGAATGGGAACGACATCATGAACATGGCATGTCCGTTCCAGACGCCGTTGACGTTGTCGTAGGTCGTTGTCTGTCCGCCGGTTTCGGAGTTGTAGGTTGTTTTCTGGACAATGGAGTTCTGGACGATATTGAAATGGGCCATCGCCATCATCGAACGCTGGGCGTCGGTGTTGAAATCCTGAAATCGGAACATCAGGAAATGGGTGAATGTCGGCGACAGGTCGGGATTACCGACAACTATGCGCAGGGGATCGCTGACGTCGGCTACAGGCTGCAGCTGGCTCAGCGACGGCTCTGAGGCGCGTCCGTTGTAGCGGGCCTGGATAGAGCGCGTCTTGCTCATTTTATAGCGGTAGCGCAGGAACGGCGAGAAGTTGAACACGTTGCGGCGCGGAATCGTCTTGTCGGCGTTGGTGAGATTGGTCGACATTGACGACGAGGGCACGAGCGACACGCCGACTTCGGCATTGGTCTTCGCCGTCACCTTCTGATAGCCGACGCGTATGTTGTGGCTGATGAAGTTGTTGCGGAAACGGTTCGACAGCTCGGGATTATAGGTCTCGCCGACAATATTGCCGTCGTCGTCGAATTCGCGGTCATAGACGAGCTTGTCGGTGTTGTTCCAGCGGTAGTTGAGCTGATAGCTGAACGTCAGGAAGTGGCCGCGGGCGACATCGCCGAGCGGCTCTTTCCAGGTCAGGCGCGCGCCGACGCGGTTGTTCCAGCTGTGGTTGTCGGTATACTGGAGGTAGTCTTCATCCTGGTTGTCGACAAGGAAAAACTCGTTGAACGAGGCTGAGTTCTCTTTTTCGCGCACGTTCGAGCCGCGGTAGTTCAGCATGACCGAGAACGACCGTCCGCGGCGCGACGCGAAGTTGTGGGTATAGATCAGGCGGCCGCCGAACTCATAGGAGTCGCCGCGCGAGCTGACGTCGTTGCGGGTGCGGTTGACCAAAGTGTGCTGCGCGTCGCCGGCACTGGTCGTCGACGACGAGGCCGATGTCGAACGGTTGAAATTAAACGAGAAATTGGGGCGGAACTCTATCGTATTGAGCGAGTCGGGCTTCCAGAGCAGGCGGAAGTCGCCGCGCACATTGTTGCCTTTGTCGCGGCTGTTCGAGTCTGACGAGTAGTAGCTCGTCGAATCGGGAAACAGATACTGGCGCTCCGACGCCGTTATGCTCTTGGTGTCGGTGTTGCTATACATGACATTTCCGCCGATACGGAACTTTTCTTCATTGCCGATGCTGAAATTCAGACCTACGGAGTTGCTCGTCGTCACACCATGGTCGCCGCCGAAGCGGTGGAAGCGGTTTCCGTTGCCGTCGGTGAACCCGAGTTCGTTGATATTGTTGAAATTGCCCAGAAGGGTCAGCTGATTGCCGTTCTGGAAGCGCGACACATTGAAATTGCCCTTATAGCGGCTGTCGGTTCCGTAGCCCCCCTCGACCGTTCCGAACCAGCCGTTGCGCATATTGGGCTTGACCGACAGGTTGATGACCGTTTCGTCTTCGCCGTCGTCGACGCCCGTCAGGCGCGCCAGATCGCTCTTGCGGTCAATGACCTGGAGTTTGTTGACCATCTCGGCCGGCAGATTCTTCGAAGCTACCTTCGGATCGTCGCTGAAAAATTCCTTGCCGTCGACAAGAATCTTCGTGACCTCCTTGCCGTTGGCCGTGATTTTACCGTCGCTGCTGATCTCTACTCCCGGCAGGCGTTTCAGAAGATCCTCGACAACGGCATTGGGGCGTGTCAGATAACTGTCGGCATTGAATTCGACAGTGTCGGTCATCACCTTCACCGGCGTTTTCACAGCTGTCACAGTCACCTCGGCGAGGCTCTTCGACGACTCACTCATGACGATAGGCTTCATCGACAGATTGGCGTCGCCGACCTCGACCGGCATTGTGACCGGCGCGAACCCTACGTAGGTTGTTTCGAGAAGATAGCGTCCGGGCTTCACAGCCGGAAGCGAAAAACGGCCGTCGAGGTCGGCGGCAGTGCCGGCCACGAAAGCCGAATCGGGTTTAAGCAGCCTCACGGATGCCTGCATCAGCGGCTCGCCGGCTCCGTCGGTCACACGCCCCGTTATGTCAGCGGCATAACCGGCCAGAGTGCATACCGCCAGAGCAGCGGCGGCTAAAAACGTGATTGTCTTTTTCATTATCATGCGGTTGGGAAGTTACAGCATTATAGACAGCTTCATGCGCCGTAAGTTTAACGCGGCGGTAAAAAAATGCTTTTTAGCTATTTTTAATAAGGTAAAACGGCGAAAAAGCGCTACCTTTGCGGCCGGAAAAGTCTATCTAAACTAACCTACTAATTACATATACTACAATGAAAATCGAAAAAATCGTCGGTCGCGAAGTGCTTGACTCGCGCGGCAACCCCACGGTAGAAGTTGATGTAACCCTCGAAAGCGGTGCCTTCGGTCGCGCTGCCGTTCCTTCGGGCGCCTCGACAGGCGAAAACGAAGCCCTCGAGCTTCGCGACGGCGACAAGAGCCGCTATATGGGCAAAGGCGTGCTGAAAGCCGTTGCCAACGTAAACGGCCCGATCGCCGAAGCCCTCGTCGGCATGAGCGCTCTCGACCAGATCGCCATCGACGAAGCCATGCTCGCCCTCGACGGCACCGACACCAAGAGCCGCCTCGGCGCCAATGCCATCCTCGGTGTTTCGCTCGCCGTTGCCAAAGCCGCTGCCGACTATCTCGACCTGCCCCTCTATAAATATATCGGCGGCTGCAACAGCTACGTTCTGCCCGTTCCGATGATGAACATCATCAACGGCGGTGCCCACAGCGACGCCCCCATCTGCTTCCAGGAATTCATGATCCGTCCCATCGGCGCCACCACCTTCCACGAAGGAATCCGCATGGGCACCGAGGTATTCCACAACCTCAAGACCGTCCTGAAGAAGCGAGGCCTCTCGACCGCTGTAGGCGATGAAGGCGGTTTCGCTCCCAACCTCGACGGCACCGAAGACGCCCTCAACGTTATCATCGAAGCCATCAAGCTCGCCGGCTATGTTCCCGGAAAAGACGTCACCATCGGTCTCGACTGCGCCGCTTCTGAGTTCTACAAAGACGGCCATTACGACTACACCTGGAAACAGGGTGCCGACGCTCCGCGCCTGACCAGCGCCGAACAGGCCGAATTCCTCAAAGGCCTCGTCGAGAAATATCCTATCGACAGCATCGAAGACGGTATGGACCAGAACGACTGGGAAGGCTGGAAGATCCTCACCGACCTCATCGGCGACCGCTGCCAGCTCGTCGGCGACGACCTCTTCGTCACCAACGTCAAATACCTCAAGAAAGGTATCGAGCTCGGCTGCGCCAACTCTATCCTCGTCAAGGTTAACCAGATCGGCTCGCTGACCGAGACCCTCCGCGCCGTAGAGCTCGCACAGCGCAACGGCTACACCGCCGTCATCAGCCACCGTTCGGGCGAAACCGAAGACGCCACCATCGCCGACATCGCCGTTGCCACCAACGCCGGCCAGATCAAGACTGGTAGCGCCAGCCGTTCCGACCGTATGGCAAAATACAACCAGCTTCTCCGCATCGAAGAGCAGCTCGGCAAAGACGCTGTCTACGGCTACGGCAAGAAGACCAAACGTCCCGAATAAATCTTTCAGACCCAGATATAAAAGAGGCACGCCGTCAGCGGCGCGCCTCTTTTTATATGCGAATCTAAATCAAATTAACGCACCCTGGCGTAGGGCTGCACCGCGGTGCAGCCGGATTACCAACGAGTTATGCCATTGCGTCCGGCGGCTGCACCACGTTGCAGCCCTACGCTATGCGATTTACTGCATCCCTCAGAAAACGACCTTGGCGGCCTGTGAACCGCGGCGGCAGATAACGATCTGCCCCTTTTCGGGAGAGGTGAGGCGCTGTCCCTGAAGGTTATAGTAAACGGGAGCTTCGTTGCTATCCGACCATACGCTCTCGATACCCAGAGATTTGCCAAGGCTGATCTTGCCCATGTCAATATCTTCCTCGCCGACTTCAAATTTCTCGATAACCTTCTCTGCATAGTCGGGAGCGGTAATGATGACTCTGTAGGCGGTGTTAGGCTGCATGTTTTCCTGAACAAACTCGTTGGTGTCCTCACAGTTTATAATGTATTCGCTGCCGAGAGAGCCGTCGGGCTGTATGATGCAGAAGCGAATCATACCGTTCAGAACGGGCTGGTCGAGATCGTTGACGAGTTCGCCGGTGACTGTGACGCCATCGGTTATCATTTCAAGAACAATGTCGAGGAAGAAGTCTGCCGTCGCACCGGCCTCAACGGTGACTGTCTTGGTCACGTTCATATCGTGGGAAGCGGTAACCTCATATTCAGTATCCAGCGGAAGCCCCTCAAACAGGAACGAGCCATCCTCAAGAGTGGACTGCGGGCCCTGTATCTTGGTCTCGCCGTTTTCAACATATTTCACTGAAACGAGAGCTCCGGGAAGTTCAACATTGCCGGTGGGGAGAGCTACATAGACTCGGCCATTCAGACTGTAGGTGGGGACTTCGAGTTCTATCTCGCCAAGGTCAAGGTCTGTGTCGCCAACCTCGACTGCGGGATTCTGATATTCGGGATAACCGGTGGCCTGGATAACCAGGAAGTAGGTACCGGCTACAGCATTCTGAATGGTGAACACGCCGCTGTCATCGGTGGCGGAGAACTGTGAATCATCACCGTTGAGGAACAGAATGGTGGCACCGGCAACCGGAGCCTTGGAAGGGGACACAACCTTGCCGGTGACAGTAGCCGCCCCGGCGGCCATGGCTAAGATGGCGCTCAGGCAAAGGAGTAAAATCTTTTTCATAATAAAGTAAAATGAGAAGTGGTTTGAAAAAATGTATCTGGTTTAGTATATCACCTTAATAAAGGTGTCGCCGCTGCGCATGATGTAGAGGCTGCCTTTTTCGGGTGTGGTGACGCGTGTGCCCCGGAGATCGTAGATTTCCGCTCCGGCGCTGTTGATGTCGGCGGAGATTGCATCGATGGCGGCCGAGTTGGACACACTGACACCTACCGGACCGTAGAGGCCCTTGAAATCAGACTCGCGGATTATATAGAAATTATAGACACCCTCGCGAAGTTTGACCTCGAAAGGCTCGTTCCACTCGAGGCTGACGCATTCGCCCGCATCGATGCTGACAAATTTCGGGGTCATGCTGTTTACTATTGAGGTGCCCTGACAGAGCACCGGGATGAGATTGCCGCTGAACATGTCGCCGGAAGCCGAGGCTTTGCAGGTGATTTTCACCGGTTCGCCATTGACGAATGTTCCGACAGGAGAGGTCACTACATCGGTGAGTTCAATGGAAGCGACCATGCTTGTGTAGGCAAACTTGAAACGCTTGTCGGTGACGGTCAGTGTCACGCGCTGGCGCGTCCCGCCTTCCTGAAGCACGTCAATCCATTCCCCGCCTTCGGCCCTGAACGCGGGAGTGACAGTATATTCCCCTTCGTCAGGCATAGCGGCGGCGGGGATAGTAAAGGTGAGCAATCGTGTCTCCACGCCCAATTCGCTCGGCGAGGCGGCTTCGGCATAGGTCACCTCCTGAGTAGCGTTGTTGACGATTCGGACGCCAAACACACCCTTGACTTTGTCGGCTCCGACGTTATAGAATCCCTGGTAACCGTAGGCACCGGCGCTGGTGGCGCAGAACTCGGGATCCTTGGTGCGGAGTATGGATGCATTCTTCACGCCGAAGCTGCCATAGAGTCCCATGATTACGGCGTAGTCGGCTGTTCCATAGTCAGGCACCATGCCAAACAGAGCCTGCTGGTCTTTGTTATAGCCCGAGTCGGACCCGCCTGTGCCCTGCTGTCCGGGAGTGAGATTGGCCAGCAGATAGTAGCCATCGCTCAGGCCGGTCCAGCCCCAGTTGATGTGGAACATATCGCCGTTGTCGCCGTTATATCCGTCACACACAAAAGCGTGTCCCGCCATGGTGTTGAATCCGAGATACACAAGGGGGCGCCCTGCGGCGAGCTCGTCATACACCAGTCTGTTCCACTCGCTTGTGGTAAAGAAGTCGTGACGCAGGAAACGTGCGCTCTTGTCGAATTTGAGGTGGGTCGTTATGCCGCGGATTATATCGTTTGAGTTGGCGCCGGAACTGCCTGTTCCATAGATTGTGTTGACAGCCATGCCGGCAACGTGCATGAGGTTGGCCACGGCGGCAGCCTGATCATCGGTGAACTTTCCCTCGATGTAGTCGTCGACAATGTTGTCCCAGTCGATAGGATGATCGTCGAGATTCATGGTGATGGTGCCGTTGCCGAGCCGGGCCTGCGCCACACCCGTGCCGCAATCGGGATAGCGCTTGACGGCGAGCACCTGCGCTATGGCTGTGGCGGGGCATCCTGTCACGCAGGGAGCGCCGTCGATCGTGGGACAGTCGCGGTTATAGGGATCGATCTGATCCCACTGCGTTGACATCAGCGGCTCTATATTCTCGCTGCCGGCGCGACTCACAGGCACCTCGAGGCGCGAGGTGCTGTAGGCGTCGAGCATGTCAACGAGTGCGGGAGGCATATTGGCGGGATCGATACGGCCAGTGTCGCTGTAGCCTATGAGAGCGACGCCCATATCAGTGTCGCCTGCCACAATCAGATAGCCGCGGCGTGCATGGTTGAAAGCATAGACGTTGGCGTTGGAGGTCTGCCACGAGAGGCTGTAATCAGCCTCTCGGGCGGTGCTCCCGCGAGTCTTGAGCACGGGAGAGTTCAATGCTCTGGAGAGGGCGTCTGCGGGGCTGAGATGTTCGGCCGAAGCGCCTGCCGCCACAAGGGCAAGCAAGCCTAAAGTCGCTAAACGGTTCATCAGAATTCTGTTGTAACGGGTTAGTTTATTTGATGACTTTTCTGGACGAGCCTCCGGCAACCTCTATGAATACCCCACCCTCCGGTTTGGCCACACGCTGTCCCTGAAGATTATAGTAGACGGGGGTATCGCCGGTTACGTCGGCGACGACCGAGCTGACGCCGTCAACTCCTATGAGAATATCGCCGGTGGGTTCCGACTCACCCTCGGGGTAAACCACTGTGACGGTGTAACGGCCGTCGCGATTGGTGGCGAAGCGCTTGTCGGCAAGCAGGTCGGAGTTGATCTTGTTGCCGTAGTGATAAACGTTATAGCCGAGAATCTCACGGGCTTTTGCCGAGAACGAGAGATCGTCGACGAGAAGGGCGTAACCTTCGTCAGACACGTGGCGGAGAGCCGCAAACTTAGTGTCGTCGGGGAGCGTCACCTCATATTCCTCATATTCGTTGCCATCGATGGAGAGCGTCTTCACGACGCTGAAGCTGCTCACTTCGCCGTCGGTGGATGAGGCGAGAATCTCGAGCAATTCGGGATAATCGGCGGAGTACGCGCGGGCTTTGAACTTGAGGGTCAGGTCGGAGCTGTTAAGCTCGGGAAGCACGAGATAGTTGTCGCAGGGGGTGCCGTCATCGTTGCTCCAGAAGAGCAGGGCCTTGTTGCCCGAGTCAGCGGCGAGCTCATCAGCAGGCACAGTGAAGTCAGCCACGGTGCATGACATAAGATGGAAAATGTTCGGCACGTTGTTCTCGACCCAGCTCTCGGCGGCGATGGTTGGACGCTGATCCTTGTCATAAACTACGTAAGAACCGATAACACCGCGGTCACCGTAGGAACGCACCAGAACATCATAGTCGAGATAGGGATGAAGCTCGTAAACGGCGTCAATAGAACCGTCGTCGTAGGAGGCGAGACTCTCCATGGTGTCGGTGATACGGCTGCCGTCCGACATGCAGTCCCAGGTGAGCACACCGTTATCATCGGCCTTGAAGTTGCTTGCTCCGGGAAGGAAAGCGGGCAGAACGTCAAACGTGGCGTAGGCTACATTGTTGGAGAGATCCTGATCTTTCGAGCCTGCCCAGTCTCCGCGGAAGCTGAGCTCAAACTTAACGTTTTTCGTTCCGGGCTTCATGTCGTCGGGCACTCGGAACTTGAAAATACCCGTGCCATATTTGGTGGCGGTGATGTTTTCCTGAGGGACAAACTTCTCGGGGAGTTCCTGACCATCAACAGTGGCAGTCACGGAGTAATTGAGCGAGGTGTATTTTCCCATGCATGCGGCGTCGACACTCAAGGTAACCTCTTCGCCCGGTTTCACACGCGGAGTGGCATGCGGATTAATCAGTGCGAAGTCATAGGCCATCTCGGTGGAAAATTTAATCTTGTCAAGGCATAGAGTTCCCCCCTGCCCATCAGTGGTAATTTTCCATCCGAATCTGACGACTTTATTGACATAGGTGCCAAATGCGGGAAGCCCGTTAGTCGACATTTCTGTCCATTCCGGATTCATGGACGCGTAAGAATAAAGATCAAAGTCGCCCTTGGCAGCGATCTCACTGCCGTCGATGCTCATGACGCTCTCCGCCTTAATGCTATTAGGCACGAACGAAGCCTCACATAATTCACACTGAGTCTGAGTAGCTCCAACCTTAATATAAGGAGACATCAGGTAGAACGAGCCTGCCTTGTCATTATTGATCACCAACAGCCCCTTATCACGATCAACATAAGATACAAGCCCGGTGACGGGGTCGTGGTCAGTCAGGCTGAGCGTGGCTGTTTCACCCGAAACGGGAATCACTTCCCATCCTTCGTGGTCATACTTTCCTCCCGCGAAATTTTCGTAGAAAGGCATTGCCAAAGGTTTGTCAAGCGAGTTTTCGGCCGAAGCTGTCAGCGCCGCCAATGTGAGGATTAGAGTATAAGGTTTTCTCATAAAATCTGTGATTATGGTTAGAAAAGAACGGAATTACTGAGTCAAATATAGCTTATTTGCAATCTGCCGGCTCAAAACAAGGGTTTGAAAAGGTATTGAATGCCGTTTGAAAAAGTTTATTCAACTAACAATCAGCACATTGCGAAAACTCATGTTTTTCATTAACAGACACAACGCCTACATATAAGTCAGGCGGTAGTTTGCCGTTTTTTTGAAAATAAATGCTAACTTTGTATTGTGAATAAACGCCTGCTCATCTCTATAATAATATTATTGACGGCTGTTATTGCCCTGACTGCCGCTTCTCCTGCTTTTGTCGACCGCGAGATTCAGCGAAGCGATTCGCTCATCAATGCCGGCAATTATGCCGAAGCAGTGAGAAATCTCGACCGGCTTGAGAAAAAAAATCGACAGAAAAGACATTCGTTCGCTATCGAAAATCCTCAACACCCGTTCCGAGGCTTTTCTTCAGATAGGCAATGCTCCAGCCATGCTGAAAGACCTCAGAGTTCTTATCGAATCCGACAAACCGGCCGATCTATGGTATTTCGATGCCGAGGCATATCTGCGGCTGGCTGAATTCCATCGTGAATACAAACGGTTTATTCTAAACCGGAAATATATCGGAAAGGCTTCTGAGGTTGTCGGGAAGAACGGGAAGCGGCCGGGCGAACGCGAGCTTGTCGAGAAGCTACGCCATAAGATTATCATGCGAAAAATAAGGGCCTCGATTGCTTCTGATTCTGCAAAGGTCGGACTGGCGCAGATTGAGCGCGCGATTAAGAAAACCCACAATATTGACGATAGCCTCGACCTTGAGATGATCCGCTCCGACGCATATTCCCATCTCAACAGAATCGACTCCGCAGCAGCAATTTCCAGCCGCCTGATAGACGACAGGCGTCTGAATCCCGATGTCAGAAATACCGTCAGAATGAATCTGATAAGATATCTTATCGGACAAAACAGCTTGAAAGCCGCCGACGAAGAATGGGAACTGCTGAAGCCGTCGTCGAACGCCCACTATAACCTGAAGTACTATCTGACCGGGCGCGATCTGGCAAAGGCTCACGGCGACGAACACACTGAATACATGTATTTCAAACGCGCCAGCCAGATCGCCGATTCTCTGACCGGAATATACTCCAATGCCATGACGCAGGTCGAGGTCGATTATTTCGAAGTTGCCGCCGCCAATCATGAGGCCGAGCTGGCCCGGCGGGCAAACCGGCAGAGATTATGGTGGATATGGGGACTGGCAGGGCTCGTTGCGCTCGCAACGGCCATAGCCGGCTTCGCACTGCTGAAATCGCGCCGGGGCAGGCGCCGTCAAGCCATTATCGAGAAGAAGCTCGGCAGCCGTAACGCCGAGGTCGGCTCGCTGACACGCCGACAGGCCTTGATGGAGCAGTCGCAGCAGGAAATCCGCAATATTCTCGCCTCAAAAATCGACGACGCCGAAAAAGTCGAGGAAATAAAACGCAGTATCCAGACTTCGGGCGACCTCGAAAGTCCGCGCCACATGGACATCTCGCGCCACGACGACGCCACAGGTGAATTCCTCGCCAAACTGCGCATAGCCCACCCCAACCTTACCAATGCCGAAACGCGCATAGCGGCATTCGTCTGGCAGAATCTGTCGAACAAAGACATCGCAGCAGCCATCAACCGCTCGGTCAGCACCGTCAAATACACAAAAAGCTCACTCAAAAAGAAGCTCGCCACCGACATTTCGCTTGAAGAATATCTGCGCGGAATCTCGGCAATGGACGACGCCGAACTCGCACGGCGCGCAAACATAAAAACATAAAAACGCCCGTGCTGTTTTTCGCTTGCGGATATAAAAAATTTAGCTAACTTTGCCGTTACTATATAAAGCAAGAAATATAATTATCCAACTTACCTATTATGAAAAAGAAATTTATCTGCACCGTTTGCGGCTACGTCTATGAAGGCGCAGAACCGCCCGAGAAATGCCCCGTCTGCGGCGCTCCCGCTTCGAAATTCAAAGAACTCAACGAGACTGAAGAACTTTCTTTCGTCACCGAGCATGAAATCGGTGTTGCCAAAGGCACCGATGCCGAAATGATCGCTGACCTGACAGCCCATTTCAACGGCGAATGCGGCGAAGTCGGCATGTATCTGGCTATGTCGCGTCAGGCCGACCGCGAAGGTTATCCCGAAATCGCCGAGGCCTTCAAGCGCTATGCTTTCGAAGAGGCCGAGCACGCCGCAAAATTCGCCGAACTCCTTGGCGAATGCGTCTGGGACACCAAGACCAACCTCGAAAAGCGCATGGCAGCCGAAGCCGGTGCCAACGCCGACAAGATGCGCATTGCCCGCCGCGCCAAAGAGCAGAATCTCGACGCTATCCACGACACCGTTCATGAGATGGCTAAAGACGAAGCCCGCCATGGCCAGGGTTTCCAGGGTCTCTACAACCGCTATTTCAAGAAATAATTCCCCTCAGGGAATCAATCTTTTCCGGGAGGCTGTGCCACACAGGGCGCAGCCTCCCGATTCTATTAGACTTATTGGACTTATTAGACTTATTGTGTGCGCCATTATAAAACAAAAATGGCTCGCCTCGCAGCGTGCCATCCTTCGATTCGCAATCATAGAGCTTTTGGCTCAATTAATTACGTTTTCCCCATATAACAGTTAGTCAGTTCCAATTATTTCTTTAATTCAATCGCAAAGGTAATATCTATTTCAGCTATTTCCAAATAATATTCGCTCAATTTACAAGCCGCAAAATAAAAAACGCTAAATTTGCCCGAAATGAAAAGAATTATTCCCGTTCTGACCATTGCGGCTTTAACGTCTCTGGCCGCGTGCAGCGGCAAACCGACTTCCGAGACAACCGAGATAGAGACCTTCAGCCGGCCTGCGCCCGTTGTCGCCGCGCGCGACACTTCGCGCGACACAATCGTATTGGCCCCACCTATGACATCGCAGGGGGTCGGGCCGGTTCGGATAGGCATGAGACTGTCATCCCTGCCTATGGTGCTGCCGGGCGCCTACGACTCGGTCGCCGTGGAGCGCACCGAGCCTATCGAGGGGCTTGACCAGACGGCGGCCGTGACCTTCTTCAGCCGCGGGCTGCCGGTTATGCTCGGGCGCGGACAGGAGGAACCGCCGGTTTTGTCGGAGCTGACGGTTGTCGGGCGCGGCCCGTCGGTAACGATCGACGGGCGCCGCTTCGGAGTCGGCGCCCGTCGGGCTGATATCGCGCGCTGCCGCGGCATCGTCGTGCGCGACGACGGATGCCTCGAATGGCGGCGTGTTGTCATGCAGTTCACGGCCGACACCGTGGCATCGCTGACAATCGAGCGGCCACGGCCGACGGCTCCTGTCTGACGAGGATTATTTCTCGTCGGTGTCGGGAGCGTGGTCGATCAGGTCGAGGAACTGGTCGAGTTTCGGAGTGACGATAATCTCCGTGCGGCGGTTGCGCTGACGGCCGAGGTCGCTGCTGTTGTCGGCGATAGGATTGTATTCGCCGCGGCCGCCGGCTGTCAGACGCGACGGGTCGATTCCGAAGCGGTTCTGAAGCACCTGGACAACCGAGCTGGCGCGCAGTGCCGAGAGATCCCAGTTGTTGCGGATATTAGTGCGCGAAATAGGCACATCGTCGGTATTGCCCTCGACGAGAACATCATAGTCCTTATAGTCCTTGATAATCTTAGCGATCTTGCCCAGAGTCTCCATTGCGCGGTCGCTGACCTCGTAGCTTCCGCTCTTGTAGAGCATATTGTCGGCCAGAGAGATATAGACGACCCCTTTGAGCACCTTGACGTCGATGTCCTTGAGCTCGTCGCGCGAGAGCGAACGGGTCAGATTGTTGGTCAGCACCATGTTGAGCGAATCGCTCTTCGACTTGGCGGCAACCAGCTCTTTGATATATTTGTTCGAGGCATTGATTTCGTCGACAAGCTTGGCGATGTTCACACTGCTCTGCGAACCGCTTTCTATCGACTGGTTGAGCGTTTTCTGCATCTCGGCATAAGCTCTCTTGAGCTCGGCGTTGGCGGCGCGGGCATCGGCGAGGCGCTGCTCGAGATTCTGGTTCGACAAATTGCTTTTGGCCAGCTCGACCTGAGCGGTCTGATAGTCGGCCTGAAGCTTCGAATAGTCGGCCTGAAGGGCCGCATAGTTCTTCTTGCTGACACATCCTGTCAGCGAAACGGCTGCCACGGCAAGCGATACCGCAATGACATTGAGTCTCATAATTTTTCGGGTTAAAACGGATTATTAGTTGCGTATTTATTGATAGAACGTTGGCTGACGCCATTTTGTTACACTTCCTCGGGAGCCGGGCGCCGCGACAGAGCCCGGGCTATCAGCGCCACGGCCACTCCGATGGCCGCCACAATGGCCATTACGGCCAGAAGGTCGAGCGGCTCGAGCCTGACGGGATAGACGCTTATCGACATCCGCGAATGGTCACCCCCGAGTTTTATGAAGCCGCCCCACTGCTGGGCAAGCGTAGCCGCCGAGCCGAGCACGAGTCCGGCCACACCTCCGACAAGGCTTATCAGCAGTCCCTGCCAGAAGAATATGTTGCCTATCGCCGAAGAGCGCGCTCCGAGGGCGCGCATGACGCCCATGGCGCCGCGTTTCTCAATTATCAGCATCGACATTGTCGACACAACGTTGAACGACGCTATCAGAAGTATGAACGCCAGCATGACGAACGAGATCCACTTCTCTATCTCTATCATGCGGCGCGACTGCTGTTGCTGTTCGAGGCGGTTCAGAACCGTCAGACCCGGGCCGCACGCTTCGGTCACGGCACGGCGCACCTCATCGACGTCGGCATCGGGCCTGAGGGCGATGTCGAGGCGCGAGGCTTCGCCGTCATATTCGAGCAGATACCTCAGGTCGTCGAGACCGGCTATGACGACGTCGTTGTCATATTCGCTCTGCTGGCACTGGAACACGGCGTCGACCCCGACAGTGTCGGCGTTGAAAGCCGTGGCGGGATTGGCGGGATTTATGCGCCCCAGACGGCGCGGCACGTAGAGCTCAAGCCCCGACAGCGGATCGGGACGCGCCCCGAGCTTGACGGCAACGCCGACGCTGATTGTAGCTCCGCTCCCCGCTGCACCGAGGTCGCTGTCGATAAGCAGGCTGTCGAGACGGCTGACTCTTGTGCGCCACTGCGGCGTAACGCCCATCATTACTACCGGCATCTGGCGGTCGCCCCACACGGCGAGCCCCTGCTCGCGGATTACCGGCTCGACGGCCGCGACGCCGTCGACAGTCCTCAGCACTCCGGCCAGCGAATCGGCCGGTCCTATGACCTTCCCTTCGGCAGGGAAAACCGCCAGATCGGCGTCGAGCATCGACAGGCGAGCCCTGGCCACTTCGCTGAAGCCGTTGAACACCGACAGCACGCAGACCATCGCCGCCGTAGCGACAGCCACGCCTGCCATCGACACCATCGAAATGATATTGACGGCATTATGGCTTTTGCGGGCCTTCAGATAGCGAAGGGCTATGCGTAACGAGAGCATCGTCGGCTGAGAAATGTGTGATGAACGGGCGGAGAATGACGCGGGCCTCAGGACGGCTCCTGAGTGTCGGTCTGGAGAAGGCGGTCGATATTCTCGATATAGTCGAGAGAGTCGTCGAGATAGAAAGTCAGCTCGGGCGTCTTGCGCAGCTGATAGCGCACACGGCGCGCCAGCTCATAGCGTATGGTCTTCGACTGGCGGTTGACGCTCTCGATGACCTCGGCGGCATGGTCGGTCGGGAATATGCTGAGGTAAGCCTTGGCGACACTGAGATCGGGCGACACGCGCACAGCCGAAACGCTGACAATAGTGCCGTGCATCTTCGACGTCTGCTGACGGAAGATTTCGCTGAGCTCTTTCTGAAGAAGCCGCGATATTTTTGCTTGGCGGGTTGATTCCATAATTTCGTTCTATTAAATAGGTGAGTATATTCTATAAACACCCCGGAGAGCAATTCCGCCACAAAATTAACAAATCCTCACAAATCCCCCAACTCCGCGCGAAGCGGCCGGGCAGAAAGAAAGGGGGAACACGCGGACGCGAAACCGCTGAGTTCCCCCTTCGCTATTTGCGCTATTCTTCAGGCATGAATAAGATCTGTCGGTAAACTGTGCGGCAACACGGCGACAAGGTCGCGTTTGCCGGCGTTGACAACTTCACTTTTCAACCCTTACTAAATGCGCCGGTTCGCGCGCCTGTCATTGCCGTTGATTGCGCGCTGTGGCTTAGTCCGGGATTCAATCTGCAATTATAACAACCGCAGAATTTGTTTGTTATGTTAAACTTTCGAAAAAATGTCTCAGAACGAATATTGCGCGAGAACCGAGATGCGGTTGGCGTGGCCCGAAGTGCCGTCCATATCCTTGCGCATGCCCCAGTTATATTCTACGCCGACCTGAAAATCCGACAGCGGATTGTAGAAGACATTCGCAGTGACATAGTTGGCATATTTGTAGGTTGTCGGCCCCATATCCCCTTGGTCGTAGAGGCGGCAGAGGCTCCATGAGCCCGACACGGTCAGCTTGCCCCAGTCATACTGCAGACCGCCAAGCAGTCCCAGCGAATGAGGCGCCGTCATGCGTCCCGAGTCGCCGTCGGGACTTATCAGATCGAGACCGTTGCCGCCGAGGTCGTTGACATAGCTGCTTATGCCGGCGCCGTAGGCCGCCTGATACATCAGCGTCAGTCCGGGCACAAGCTCCGCCATGCCGCTGAGCTGCGCGCCCCAGCCGTTGGCGAAATGATTCTTCTGTTCAAGAAGGTTGCGATACGACATTGTGCGCACAAGTCCGCTCAGCCTGACGTGACTGTTGCCGCCGCCCCAGCGATACTGGACGTAGGCAGGGATGTCGGGAACGCGTTGGGCAATGCGCTCGTTATGGCTGTTCGTGGTGAACGTGTTTTTCGGAATCTCGAGTGCCACTCCAAGGCTCCAGTGATCGTTCAGCCGGGGCGCATAGCGAACCATTATCTGTTTCACCGACAGCTGTCCGCATGGCCCCTCTTCCTCGATCGTCGGAGGGGCGGCGGCGACATCGACAAACGTCGAGTTCGTCAGACCGCCGAGCCAGGGGCCGAGAGTCATATAGGCCTGCTTGAGAAGGAATCCGTATTTGCCGGGAGCGTCGCCGGTGAAATTTGTCTGGAGGAAGGCGCTGTAATATCCGAAGCGCGTCGTGCGTCCGACAAGGCGCAGATATATGCTCGAATGGCTCAGATCAGCCCCGAGGGCCTGACGGTTCGCCGGATCGGCGGGCACCGGGATGTCGTAGGTCGTGAAGTCGGGTCCCTCCCCTATGGCTCCGTTGAAATCATAGTGGGCGGTACCCTTCACCGAGCCGCCGATACCGAAGGCTATCTTGCCCTCCTTGTCGAAGAAAAGGAAGCGCGGAGCGCCCGGCTCGTTGAAATACAGATTGTCGCGCGAATAGATAATGCCGACAAGATCGCGGCTCTGCGTTCCGGTGACAGCGATCGAGCGCGCGGGGACATAGATAGTGTCGACAGGGTTCAGAACAACGACTGCGCCGGCACAGGGTGCTGCCAGAATCAGCGCGGCAGCGACCGCCAGAAATGTGTGTCTCATATCAAACAGGAATTTTCTGTAAAAACGCCCGCGCCGCCGCCGAGGTTCACCCCCCGGGCATAAAACATCAAAGGGGAATCCTCACGGACTCCCCTCTGCTGTGACGGTTAAGATAAAGTACGTCAGAGGATGATTTTCGTTACCTGTCCGTCGGCTGTACGACGGATTACTACCATTCCTCTTTCGGGATTTATTACACGTCTTCCGTTGATATCGTAGTAAAGAATTCCTTTGGCTGCGTCAGCTTCGATGTTGACAATGCCGGCGGCCTTGGCGGCTGTCTCGATGGCTGCGATGAGAGCGTCGACCGAATCGGTGTCGGGGCTATAGGCGAATGTTCCTTCCTCAGCCACGGCTTCGAGAGCATCCTCGGCCTCGCTGCGGGCGTTGTCGATAGCGGCCTGGGCGGCTTCGATCTCGGCTGTCACGTCGGCGTCGGGATAGTTCTCTTCGACATTGGCCTTCATGGCGTCGAGAGCGGCCTGGAGGGCGTCGATCTGCGCGATAGCCTCTTCATAGGCGGCCTGATTGGCTTCTGTGCGGGCATTCTCCTTGTCGAGAGCGGCCTGAGCCTCGACGGCGGCTGTGCGGATGGCGTCGATGAGAGCCTCGATGGCGGCGGCGTCGACGGTGTAGCTGTATTTGCCTTCATCCTTGACAGCGGCGAGAGCGTCGGCGGCGCCGTTCCTGGCGGCCTCGATGGCGGCGGCTGCGGCGGCGATGGCGTCATCGACATTGACGTCGGGATATGTCGTTGCGATGAGAGCCTTCATATTGTCGAGCTTGTCGGTGAGGCGCTGAATCTCGGCCAGAGTAGCCTGATAGGCGGCCTCGTTAGCGGCTGTGCGCTGTGCCTCGGCGGCGGTTTCGATAGCGTTGATGAGAGCGGTTATTCCCTCGGTGTCGACAGTGTAGCTGTAGTTGCCGGCGAGAATAACGGCCGACTTGGCAGCGGCGGCACCGGCTTCAGCCTTGTCGATGGCCGACTGGGCGGCAAGAATCTCAGCCTTGACGTCGGCGTCGGGATAAGTGGCGGCAACCTTGGTCTTCATGGCGTCGAGAGCGGCCTGAAGAGCGGCGATCTCATCGATCGATGCTTTATAGGCGGCCTCATTGTCGGCAACGCGCTTGGCTTCGGCGTCTTTGGCGGCCTGATCTTTGGCGGCCTCGCTGGTGACGGCGGCGATCAGGGCCTCGATACCGTCTTTGTCGACGGCATAGGCGTAGTTGCCTTCATCCTTGACGGCGGCCTTGGCAGCCTCGGCCTCGGTCCTGGCCTTGTCGATAGCGGCCTGGGCGGCGGCTACATGTTTGTCGACGTCGGCGTCGGGATAGCTTTCGGCAGCGGAAGCCTTGGTAGCGTCGAGCGAAGCCTGAAGAGCGGCGATCTCGTCGAGGACAGCCTTGTGGGCTGCTTCGTTGGCGGCTACGCGGGCTTTCTCGGCATCGGTGGCGGCCTGCTGTCTGGCGGCTTCGTCACCGACAGCCTTGATCAGGGCCTCGATACCGGCTTTATCGACTACATAGTTGTAGTTACCGGCGAGAATAACGGACGACTTGGCGGCGTTAGCGCCGGCTTCAGCCTTGTCGATGGCCGACTGGGCGGCAAGAATCTCAGCCTTGACGTCGGCGTCGGGATATGTAGCGGCAACCTTGGTCTTCATGGCGTCGAGAGCGGCCTGAAGAGCGGCGATCTCGTCGATCGAAGCTTTGTAGGCAGCCTCGTTGTCGGCAACGCGCTTGGCTTCGGCGTCTTTAGCGGCCTGATCGCGGGCGGCCTCGTTGGTGACGGCTGTGATCAGGGCCTCGATAGTGGCTTTGTCGACGGCATAGCTGTAGTTGCCTTCGTCCTTGACGGCGGCTTTGGCTGCAGCTGCTTCGGCTTTAGCCTTGTCGATAGCGGCCTGGGCAGCGGCTACCTGTTTGTCGACGTCGGCGTCGGGATAGCTTTCGGCTGCGGCGGCCTTGGTGGCGTCGAGCGAAGCCTGAAGAGCGGCGAT
>ENA-ORKV01000898-ORKV01000898.1-human-gut-metagenome-genome-assembly--contig:-NODE-898-length-27935-cov-10.512994_pt1 | contig 27935 bp, 18 predicted proteins | sample MGYA00243058_ERZ508805 | MGnify/ENA primary metagenome ERZ508805 (study PRJEB26277, sample SAMN04329770) | human gut metagenome | biome: human-associated habitat | host: Homo sapiens | place: USA... | reverse complement strand
TCAACAATTTTCTAAATTATAAAAGTCAACATCAATTTATAACTTTTTATAATTTATTTGTAACTGTTAGTTACCCCCAAAATTTTATTTTTTTATTACTAAAATTAATTTTATCAAGATTTGAAATATTTTCAATAGTATTTAGTAATTTTAATAATATGCTAATTTTTATGTTATTTTAATATCTTTTTGATTTGTTTGCAAAAAACTTTGATAATAACATTATTATAGCAGAAATTATTGTTATAAAACCTAACACAATAACATTTGTATTATCTCCTGATTTTGGTGTTTCAGAGCTAACAACAGGTGCTTTTGGACTTTCCTTTTTTTTATTACTTTCTGTTACTTTTGGTGTTTCTGTTGCTTTTTTAATTTCTTTTTCTATCTCTTTGTAATTAGCCTTTACTATTAAATCTAAAGTAACATTATTAAAATCTACATTCCATCCTATAAATTCATAGGTATACTTTTCAGTTTCTTTTCTTTTTGGACTGTTTGGTGCTATAGCATTTTTTCCATATTCAACTTCTTGTTCTTCTATTACTTCATCATTATAATCAACAAACTTAACATTAAATTTATTAATCTTCTCATTATATATTGCCTTTACTGTTAAGTCAGAAGTAACATTTCTAAAATCTACATCCCAACCAACAAATTCATAAGTGTATTTTTCATTTCCTTCTCTTTCTGGATTTTTTGGTGCTACTGCATCTTTTCCATCTTCAACTATTTGTGTATCTAGTACTGTTCCATCATAATCAACAAAATTAACATTATATTTCTTTAATGAAACACTAAATTTTGTTTTATCCATAGCAAGAAGCTTGTCATTAAAATACCAGCTTATTTGAGCAGTATAATTTCCTATTGTATCTTTATTTGCCACCCAATTAAATTGATTTTTCCATTTTTCTTCTGATGTAAGAGTTTCTTTTAAATTATCAGCTATTGTACTTACAAGATTATTATTTTCATCATAAATTTCTATTTTTCCAACTGTCATATACTTAGATATATTAGCTGAAGCTTCTGCTGAAATTACTATATTGTCTGAAGTAAAATATTCTTCTTTATCTGTTGAAATTTTAGTTGATACCTGAGCGTTATCAATTAATGAATTAGTATCTACTTCACTTATCATTTCATCACTTACATTATTTTCATTATCAATTGCATATACATGTAAATAATATTTCTTTCCAAACTCTAAGTTAGTTAAATCATAGTTTAGTTTTCCATTTTCAGCTGAAATCACTGAGCTTACTGTTTTTCCATCTTCATCATATTGTATAAGTTCTGGCATTTTATCTGGATTTTCATTTACACTTACAACATAACCTTTTATTCCTGATAATGCAGTTGATTCAACTATATTAGAACTAGTATTATTATTTGCATTGCTTTTTGCCATTGCTTCAACATAGTATTTATAATTTGTTCCTATATCTTCTGAATTTATTTCAGCTACTGCTTTTGTATTTCCCTCTACATTTTCTTTTAAGGATAATTTTACACTTGGCTTTTCAGGACTTGCTTCATCATAAAATGAAGTATCTTTTATGTTAGTCTTGTTAGTTGTTTGCTTTAAATAAAATAATGTATTTGCAAATACCTTTCTTTCATCATCTGTAGCTTGTCCATTACTATGACCTGTTTGAATCATTGCTAATTGATTATTAGTAACTAAATAAAAATCTTTTGTAGCCCCTGTTGCTTCATCAGTATCATAGTCTATTCCATTAAGTTTCATCCATACCTTACCTGAAAGAGTACCACCAGCATATTGTCCCCAAACATGAGTTTTTGGTATAGTAAGTGTTCCTGATATTTTCCAAGGATAACTTGTTAAAAATCCACTATCTATAACTTCAACACTTGTACTATCTCTACGATAATCATCTCCTGTTACTATAATTCCAAGTTGTTCAGAAAATGTTGTGAAATTTGGATGATATTCTCTTGGTTTTACAAGACATAAAGTATCATGTCCAAATAATACACCTCTTCCAGAATCAATAAAACTTTGAGTAGCTTCTTTAGATAAATCCGATAAATCTTTACTATTGTTACTATCATAGGTTCCAAAACACAAAACATCATACTTGTAATTTCCTTCATCATCTTTTAAATATAAATCAGGATTATTATTATAATCATCTATATATACAGTATCAATTTCAAAAAGTCCCATTCCTGCTGGTTCTTCACTATTACTTATAGTATTAGTCATCCAATCTTTAACATAATTTTCTCCCCCAATTATAGGATATACATTAAGAACTCTTACCTTTTCACCATTCCACGTTGAAATACTTTCCCAATCACCATTTTCTTTGCTTTTTAATAAACGATAATAATATCTTTCATTGTCATCAGTTATATCATTCCAAGATAAATCTATAGAATAATTTTCATCTGTAACAACATTTGTTGACAAATTAATTTTTGAATCATTATCTTTATTATTTGAAACAGCATATATATTTATAGGATTATATAAGCTTAATGTTAAAATTGATAAAGACAATAAACTTAGCTTTCTTCTTATTTTTTTCATTATTTTTATCCCCTTTTTACTTTTTTAATTTTATTATATTAAATATAGCAAAGAGAAAAATCTCTTTGCTAATAATATTTTTAAATATCAATTCCATATTGTTCTTTAATAAATACTTCTGTTCTTATTGCTACTCTACCAGATAAATTATATCTTAAACCTGTTAATGCTGCTATGTTTGCTAAATCAACATACATATTTGCATACATTTTTGTAAGGGTTATTGAAACTGGCATAATTACTGCTCCTCCTGTTATTAATCCCATTACAACACTACTTGCAATATCTATCATTACATCTGATACATCCACATTAGAAGTATATGCTTCATTAAGTTTTTTAATCATCTCTTCTGTGCTACCTGCCATTTTATATAAATCTTTTTTCATAATAAAATCAACAATATTTGTTAAACTTGAATGCATTTCAGTAGTTGATGACTGTAAGTCTGTAAAATTATTTAAATTTAATGCTAAGCTTGCAGTATTACCAACTTTTTCATGGAAATCCTTCATTAATTCTTCATATTCTATTTTTAATTTATTAGCCTCTTCTATTGAGCCATTAAAATTCTTTGTTTTTTCTAAAAGTTCACCCATAGACTTTTTATATTCTTGAACTTTTTTAAAGTCATCTTCACTGATTTCTTTCAAACCTTTAGAATCTTTAAGCACAGCAAAAACATATTCTGCTACAGAAGCAACTTGATCATTTATTGATTTTGCTTCCTGTTTTACTGTATCTTCCACCATATCTTTACCTGTTGATATAGCATCATTAACTGCAAAAACAAAAGTAGTTAAATCATCTACAAATTCATTTGCTCCAACTTGTTCAACAAATCTATCATAAGCTATTACATCACTTTCAGTTATTATATCTGGCAAATATTGACTATCACAGCTTAATGGTTTTCCATCTGGAGTATCAAGATAATGAGACATATATAAATAAAATGTATATTTTTCATTTGTATACTTTCTGTTTTTAGCTATTTGAGCACAATGGGCTATTCTCTTTCCCATTTCATCTTGCTCATCTTCATCTGTCCTTGTACCTCCTGCACCTTCTCCATAGCCACCATCTGGATTACTTTCAACACTTGTAACAGAATTTAATGAAGTAACTTTTGATAAGCTTTTAACATTATTTGTCCAATTTGAATAACTTGTTGTTTTTATATTAGAACTACTATTATTTTCTTTTAATAATTCCCCACCATTTGCTCTTCTATTAGCTTCTTCTAATAACATTTTTAAATTTTCAGGTGAAATTCCTATTTTATCATAATTTTTAACTATTCTAGATGTAGCATCTATATAGTCTTCAATAGTTGTTTCAAGTACTGTTGGAGCATTTGGGTCAGCTTTAACATTTATTTTAAATGTTAAAGTAGCACAGTTTCCTGCTTTATCATAGGCCTTTGCTGTAAATGTAAATTCTCCCACTTCTGTTGGAGTATAAGTATAAGAATTATCTTCATTAAGTTCTAGTTTAGTATCTCCTAAATACAATTCTACTCTATCTAATTCTGTTTCATCAGTTGCAGTTATTTTTATGCTACCATTTTGATTTAACATAATATCTTTAGTATATGAAACATTAAGTTGTGGAGCTGTAGTATCTTTTGGAGTTATAACCTTAAATTTGTAGCTTTCTTCTACTTTATTGTTTTCTGCATCTGAAGCTTGTATTTTTAAAGTATATTCTCCTTCCTCTAAATCATTAAACACTAAGTTACCATTTAACCCAGTTATTTCAATTGATTTGTCATTTAAAGAAGCTTGTACTGTATTTACTCCAACATTATCACTTATACTATAATTTATAGAAATACTTTGTCCCTTTGTATATTCATCTACATCTTTGTTTATAGTAATTATTGGTGCTGTTTCATCTTTTATAGTTATAACTTTAATATTTTCTCCAACATTTCCTGACTCATCATAAGCTTTTATTGATAATGTATAAGTTCCAACAGATAAGTTATCTATTTTTAATCTATTTTCTTCATCTAACACTACAGGATTTCCATTTAATTTTGCTTCTACTTTAGCTATATTTCCATTATCAGTTATTGAGGCTATAAATAATACTGATTCCCCTTCTTTATAGCTTGCCTTATCTGTTTCTATTGAAACTACTGGACTTATTATATCAACTATTGAAATTTCCTTTTCTTCTACTGTTTCGTTTCCTGAAGTATCCTTTGCTACTACCTTTACTTTAACAGTTTTTATACTTGATGTGTCTAACTTAACTTTACCATCATTTAATTCTGTTAAAACTCCATCTACATATACCTTTATTTCTTCAATTGCTACATTATCTTGAGCATCTATACTAACATAAAAGTCTTCTCCTAAGTTTGCCTTATCTTCTGATATTATATTTACTGTTGGCTTTATTACATCCTTTTCTAAAACCTTAACTACTACCTTTTCACTAGCTTTATTTCCTGCCTTGTCTGTTGCTATAGCTTCTATAACTAAATCTCCAACTTTATCTGCTAATATTTTAGCATTACCATCTTCATCTATTTTTATTTCTTTGCTATTTGCATATAATTTTAAGCTTTCTACACCATTATTATCACTAGCAGTAACAGATACTGTTACATATTCTCCACAAGTAACCTCATTTTCACTTACATTTAAATTTATTGTTGGCTTTGTTGTGTCAATAGTAACTTTTATTGTTTTAGTTGTTGTTGTTATATTTCCTGCTTTATCTATTGCTTCTGCCTTTATTACTAAATTTCCAACCTTATCTGCTAATATTCTTGCAGTATTATTTTCATCAATTTTAACTTCTTTGTCATCTACGTATAACTTTAAGCTTTCTACTCCCACATTGTCATTTGCAATTAATGATACATTTATATAATCTCCATAATCAACATTATACTTATCCACATTTAAAGTTAATGTTGGTTTTATTGTATCTTCAGTAACTTTTATTGTTCTAGTTTTTATAGTTTCATTTCCTGCTCTATCCTTTGCCACAGCTTCAACAATATAATCCTTTGCCTTATCTGCTATAAATGAATATTGTCCATCAACTAAGTTAATTTTTTCTCCATCCACTGTAACTTCAAATGATACTAATTCTGCATTATCACTAGCACTTGATTTAATTATTATTTCATTTCCTATGCTTGCACTTGTTCTATTTACACTTAAATTTACTGTTGGTTTTGTTGTATCTTCTCTAACATAAATAGTTTTAGTTGTTGTTGTTATATTTCCTGCTTTATCTATTGCTTCTGCCTTTATTGTATAATTTCCTGGTGTGTTTGTATTGAATATATATTTTCCTTCATCATTTAATTCAACTTCTTTATCATTTATTGTTACCTTAAAACTTTCTAAACCAGAACCTTCATCACTAGCAGATGCTGTTATTTCTGCACTTTCATATGAATACATATTTGTTTTGTCAGTTACTAAATTTACTACTGGCTTTACATTGTCTATTAATATTTTCTTTTCTAAAGTTACTTGATTTCCTGCCCAATCAAATGCCATTACTACAAAAGAATACTCTCCACTCATATTACTTGCAATAGAAATTGTTCCTTCATTATTTTCATTCATAGATATAGTTTTATCATTAAACTTAACAATATACCATGATATGTTAGACATATCTTTGCTTGAAACCTTAAAATCAATTTTGTCATTTCTAAATGAGTATTCAGGTATACCTTCAACAGAAATATCTAATTTTTTTTCATCTGTTTCAGGATTATAATCTTCAAGTTTTTCTGCTTCTTTAACAAGAACTTCAAGAATTTCATGTTTAGTATTTTCTCCTTTAGTTATTGCTAAATCCACATGATATAATCCTTCTTTTGTAAATATTATATTAGTTTTTATTGATGAATTATCAGAAATTAATGCTCCTTCTTCATTAACACTCCATTCTATTTTATCTATATCATCCATTACTTTAGAATCTGCTATTAAACTAAGAGGTTTATTTACTCTTATTTCTGTATCTCCTAAAATTGATAAATTTATTTCATCTTCTGGTTTCTCTGGTATTTCATTTTTTCCTGAAGCTATTGTAATATCATAAAGTTCTGGTGTTTTGCCATCTAAAGAAGCTATCATTTCTACATCAAGCTTTACATATCTTCCTACAACATCTGTTAATGTACTATAATTTGAAACTTCCTTTTTCTCATTAAAGTTTTTTCCATCATCACTAGTACTTACATATACCTTCATTTCTCCATTATTTTTTACTAGAGCATTCCAATATATACTTGTCCAATTACAATTTTCTCTTTTACTATCATATATACTTGACCAACTTCCTTTTTTAATCCTATTACTTACAGGAAGGGATGTATCTTCTAAGTGCATTATGTTAGCTTTTCCATCTCTATCATAATAAGTTATAGAGGCATCTTTAACTAAATTACTCCATGTTTCATTTCGTAACAAATTAGAACTTATATCTATTTTTATTTGTTCTTCTTCGCCTATATTTATTCTGTCATAATTCCAAGATAAAGTTAATGAACCATCTTCATTTTCTTCAACCTTATCTGGCTTTGGATTTAATTCATTTACATTTACCATATTTTTATTTTCAATTGTTAATTTAAATGTTGCATTTCTTGCTGCTGTATTAAAAATTTCACTAGCCATTTTAGACATTAAAAATTCAATTTGCTCTGCTGAAGGACTATTCATATATACACCTTTATTATATATAGCTACATCTTGAAGTTGCTTTGTATCATCCCCTACTGAAAGAGCAAATATCTTTATTCCATTTTCTCCAGCTAAACTAGCAGCACCTGAAGATTCTGTTTGGGAATTATCTTCTCCATCTGATAATAAAATTATATATTTATCTTTATTACTAGAACTTGAATTTTCAAAAACTTCAATAGCTTTATTAATTCCAGATGATATGTTAGTTCCATTCCATCGTGGAATTAAAGTGTCTATAGAATTATTCAATTCATCAGAATCTGAAGTAAAATCATTTACCAAATATGCACTTCCTTCAAATCCAACTAATGCACATCTATCATTTTCTTTCATACAAGAAACTACCTTTTTAGCAGATTCCTTTGTTTTTTCAATTCTCTCTCCATCCATACTTCCTGATGTATCAATAACAAGAATTAAATCTACTGCTCCATTTTCCTCTTCTTCAGTACCATATCCATTAATATTGTAAGTGATACTTGCATTATCTTTTGGAGCATATAGCATATCTTTATTTATTGTACTTGTAATATTTACTCCCTTATTAGCAGTTCCTTTATATGTTTTAGAAATTTCTTTAACTTCTCTATCATTAGTATCTTCTAGCTTTAATTCGTCATTTTCTCCAGATAGATTTTCATAAGAGCCTTCATTAAAATCGCTAGTCATTGTATATTGTTTTACTGGTTCTGCCTTTACCTTTACAGTAATTTCATCTGAAGCACTCATATTTTCTAATGTTGAATTAAGTTTTAATGTGTAAGTTCCTTCTTTATTAAATTTAACACTTGTTTCTAAACTCTTGTTATTGCTTATTTCACCTTGTGTTTCTTCCCCTTCTATGCTCCATGTTATATCAGCATCACTATAATTACAGTTTCCTGTTAATTCTAATGTTTCATCTACATATATTTCTTTATCGCATCCAGCATCAACTACTAAATTTTCTTTTATAAGACTTGTAGCTTCATTATTTTCATTAACATTAAGAGTAGTTCCATTAAGCTCTATAGAATCTGCATATATAGCTCCATTTATTGTTATCTTTTTTGCATTAATTTCTACCTTTCCATTTGGAGCATATATAACCCCATTTATAACTGCCTCTGAACCATTTATTGTTACATTTCCATTTTTAGAATATATCACAGCATTATAGTTTTCTGTATTTTCTTTATTTACATCATATCTTATATTATTGTCTGCTATTATATATCCATTTCCCTTTAAATTAACTCTATCTAAAAATAAACTTCCATTTACTTTTATTGATTTATCTAAGTCTATTGTACTTTGAACAAACTTTTCATCTTCTTCATAAATGATGCTATCTTCAGTATTTTTTAATATAACATCATCAAGTTGTGGCATTTCTATCTTGTTATTTATAGTATTATAATTACCCTTTATATTTTCTGGTAATAAAGAAGCATTTATTCTTCCATTTACAAGCAATCCCTTTTCACCTGTATATTCAACGCTATCTTCTGAATATATATCTCCTTCTATATTTCCTTCTTCTACATTAAATACAAGATCATCTTCATTTCCTGAAAATAAAACATAATCTAGTCCTCTTTGCCAAGAAAGTTTCTTCTCTGCAGCTGAAACATTAATAGTACTTGTTAAAAATATATTAGAAAGCATTACTGCTGATGTTGCTAATGCTATTAACTTCAGTTTTTGTGATTTCATCTTCTATTCCCCCTAATTCTTCTTTTTCTTAAATAAGACAGTACCTATAACTAAAGTAAGTGTAGCTATTGAACACGTAAGCCAAAAATATATTGAATTATTGTCAAAAGTTTTAGTTTTATCAGCATTTTCTTTAGCTTTTTCTATAACATTTTTTAAATTTTCATTATCCTTTTTATCTTCTTGTTTATTATCTTCTTGTTTATTATCTTCTTGTTTATTATCTTCTTGTTTATTATCTTCTTGTTTGCTATCTTCTTCTTGCTTGTTATCTTCATTATCATTTGAAGCTTCATCAATATTTTTTACTCCATAACATGTAGAGAATAGCTTTTTTTCACCCCTTGCTATATCAACATCATCCCATACTATTCCTATTGCACTATCTTCATTTTCTTCATTATAATTTATAGAATAATCCCATCTATTATCATAAAGGTTGTCCCAATTTGCAAATTGAATCTTACTTGGAACAACATCAGTATTAGCTGAAGGCTTTCCATAAGCTTCTATTTCTTTATTATCACTAGATATTGACCAACTATTTAATACATCCTTTTCTTTAATTTCGAATTCGTTTTCACTATTTAAAGAATTTACATTTATTATCCCTTTATCATCATTTCCAAGCATGGCATCTATCATAATTCTTATTCCAACATTAAGATTTTCTTTACTTGTATTATTTACTTCATAAGAAATTTCAACCATATCTTTATATTTATCAGTAAAGCCATTAACAAATCTTAAGAATTGTGTTATTTCAACATCACCAAATTTTTGTATAGAAATACTGCTCTTTGTTTCTTTATCAAAGACAGGTTTTTGTATTTCTTCCCCTTCACCATATATATAATTTGTCCCATTAATATTTATTGTTGTGTATGATGAATAAAAGTTATTGTACATAATTTTCTTTTCATCATCATTTTTAGTAGATAAACTTCCTTCATTTGTTTTTACAACAAACCTACAATACTCTCCTTCATTATTTTCTTTCTCTACAGAAAAGTTAAGATAATCATTATACATAGTATTTTCAGTTATTGTAACATCATTTTCTGTTGCAAAAGCTGGAATACTTATTGTTTGTAATGCAAATAATGCACTTATTGTAAGTAATATTTTACTTTTTTTCATAAAACAATCCCCTTTAAATTTTATATTTTGTATTTTTGGTTCAAATATATTCCTTATTAAACATTGTATGCAAAATTAATATAATTTTATCATATACTCCTAAATTCTATCAATAGACTATCCTTTAAATTTAATATATTTATAATGACAAATTTGATATAATTAATTAGAACTTTTAATAAATAAAAGAGAGGTAAAGTTATGTTGAGCAAATTTTATTTACATCAAGGCAAAAATAAAAAGGCTGAAAATGGTCGTCCTTGGATATATATCGATGAAATAAATGAATATGATGGTGATTATGAAAATGGAGATATAGTTGAAGTATATAATCACAAAAATTACTTTATTGGAAAAGGCTATATAAATGATAGAAGTAAAATAACTATAAGAATAATGACAAGAAATCAAGAAGAAGAAATTGATAAAGAATTTTTTAGAAAAAGATTTAAAGCTGCATGGGACTATAGAAAAACTGTAATAGATACATCTTCATGTAGACTTATATTTGGAGAAGCTGACCTTCTTCCTGGACTAACAGTAGATAAATATGAAGATTATTATGTAATTCAAATTTCAACTTTAGGTATGGATAAATATAGAGATATAATTGTTGAAATTCTTAAAGAAGATTTTAATGCTAAAGGTATATATGAAAGAAGTGATATAAAAACTAGAGAAATTGAAGGCTTAGAACAAAGAAAAGGATTTTTAACAGAAGAATTTGATACCAATATATTAATAACTGAAAATGGAGTTAAATACATAGTGGATTTAGAAAATGGTCAAAAAACAGGCTTTTTCCTTGACCAAAAAGAAAACAGAGCTGCTATTCATAGAATATGTAAGGGAAAAGAAGTTTTAGATTGCTTTACTCACACAGGTTCCTTTGCTTTAAATGCTGGTATTGCTGGAGCTAAATCTGTTCTTGGAATTGATGTTTCTGAACATGCTATAGAATGTGCAACAAGAAATGCTAAGTTAAATAACCTTCAAGATACTGTAAAATTTGAATGTCACAATGCTTTTGATGTTCTTCCTGCTTGGTCAAAAGAAGGAAAACAATTTGATGTTGTTATCCTAGACCCACCAGCATTCACTAAATCAAGAAACACTATAAATGGAGCAAAAAGAGGATATAAAGAAATAAACCTTAGAGGCCTAAAAATGGTTAAACAAGGAGGTTACTTTATAACTTGTTCATGCTCACACTATATGTCAGAAGAATTATTAAAGGCAACAATAAACGAAGCTGCACATGATGCACACAAAATATTAAGACAAGTAGAATTTAGAACCCAATCTGCAGACCATCCAATTCTTTGGAATTCAGATGAAAGCTATTACTTGAAATTCTTTGTTTTCCAAGTAATATAAGTCTTTTTGAAAAATAGCATACTTTTATAATTGACAACTAAATAAATCAATGTTATATTGAAGCCGAAGATTTTATTAATTAAATATGTATAAATGTGGACAATGATGTTTAAACTAATTATGTTTAGATTTCATTGTCTTTATTTTTTTAATGAAGGGATGTGTGAAATATGGATATTTTTGATATAATGGGCCCTGTTATGGTTGGTCCTTCAAGTTCTCATACAGCTGGTGCTGTAAAGATTGGTCATGTTGCAAGAGAACTTTTAAATGAAGATATTAAAAAAGTTGAAATTTTTCTTCATGGTTCTTTTTTATCTACTGGTAAAGGGCATGGAACAGATAAAGCATTAATTGCAGGACTTTTAGGAATGAATCCAGATGATGAAAGAATTCCAAAAAGTTTTGAAATTGCAAAGGAAAAGGGAATAGAATTTTCTTTTAAGGGAATTAATTTAAGAGATGCTCATCCTAATACAGCTTTATTAAAGTTATTAGGAGTAGATGGTAGAGAGTTAGAAGTTGAAGCTGCATCTATTGGTGGTGGACAAATAAATATATGTAAAATAGACAACCTTTCTACAAATTTTAGTGGTGATTATCCTACTCTTATTGTTCATAATCTTGATGAGCCTGGTCATGTTATGGCCGTAACTTCTATGTTAGGACATAAAATGGTAAATATAGCTTCAATGCAACTTTATAGAGCTTCAAGAGGTGGAAATGCTGTTATGGTTATAGAGTGTGACCAAGAAATTCCTAAGGAAGGTATATCTTGGTTAAAGCATCAAGAGGGTATAATTAAAGTTACATATCTTAGTAAGGAGGGCAAACAATGAGTTTTGATTCTATTTCTAAAATATTAAAAAAGGTTGATGCTGAAAATAAACCATTTTGGCAAATAATCCTTGAAGATGATATGAATGAAAGAAAGGTTTCTTCTAAGGAGTCTATTGATAAGATGGCTTTTCTTTATAATAGTATGAAAAAAGCTGATGCTTCTTATGATGGAAATTTAAAATCTGCTAGTGGTTTAGTTGGTGGTGAAGGTGAAAAAATTAAAGTTGCTTTAGAAAAGGGTACTTTAATGTGTGGGGATTTTATTGGTACTGTTATGGAAAGAGCATTAAAAATGGGGGAATCTAATGCTTGTATGAAAAGAATAATAGCAGCTCCAACTGCTGGTTCTTGTGGAGTTATTCCTGCTGTTTTATTAACTTATGAAGAGTTTTTTAATGTTACTGAGGAAAAAATATTAGAAGCTTTATATGTTGCTTCAGGTTTAGGAGAAGTTATTGCTCTAAGAGCTTCAATTGCAGGTGCAACTGGAGGCTGTCAAGCTGAAATTGGTTCCGCTAGTGCTATGGCAGCAGGTGCAATTGCTTACTTAAATGGTGGAAATAGTGAAGAAATTACCCATGCTTGTGCTTTAGCTTTAAAAAATTTACTTGGCCTTGTTTGTGACCCTGTTGCAGGTCTTGTTGAAGTACCTTGTGTAAAAAGAAATGTTATTGGTGCTGTAAATGCTATTACTAGTGCTGATATGGCTTTAGCAGGTATTAGAAGTAAAATTCCACCTGATGAAGTAATTGATGCAATGAAAGAAATTGGTGACTTGCTTCCTCCTAGCCTTCGTGAAACAAGTAAAGCTGGTCTTGCAGTTACTCCAACTGGCATAAAAATAACTGAAGATATTATAAAATAATAATAAAAAATCCTAGGTTCATTATTATCTAGCTATGTAAGCTCTAAATAACTTTCCTTAATAAAATAATGAACCTAAAATTTTAAAAAATATATATTTCTTATTTAAAATCTTTTCCTTGATAAATATCATTTTCTTCTAGGGCTTTGTCTATTGCATTAAGTATCTCCCACTTTTTTAAACTCCACATAGGTCCTATTAAAAGATTTCTTGGGGCATCTCCTGTTAATCTATGAACCACCATATCCTGTGGAAGCATAGCTATCCCTTTACATATTAAATCTATATAATCTTCTTGTGATAAAAACTTTAGTTCTCCATTTTCATATAACTTTACCATAGGAGTATCTTTCATTAAATGAAGAAGATGAAATTTTATTCCTCTAGCTCCTGAATGAGCAATATAGTCTATTGTTTTTAACATACCAGTTTTACTTTCTCCTGGAAGTCCTAAAATAGAATGCACAACAAAATCTATATTTCTTTTCTTTAACTTTTCTATAGCTTCTTCAAAAACTTTAAGCTTATATCCTCTATTTATTTTTAATGCTATATCATCATTTACAGTTTGAAGACCAAGTTCTACCCATACATAAAATTTTTCATTAATTTCCTCTAATAAATCTAAAACTTCATCTGGTAAACAATCAGGTCTTGTAGCAATTGCTAAAGCAACAACATCCTCTTCTTTAAGTGCTTCATAATACTTTTCTCTAAGAACTTCAATAGGTGCATAGGTGTTTGTATAGGCTTGAAAATAAGCTATGTATTTACCATTTTTCCACTTCTTATTCATCATAATCTTTATATCTTCAAATTGTTTATGTATAGAAGTACATCTATTACCTGCAAAATCTCCAGAACCTCTTTCACTACAAAAAACACAACCACCTTTACTTATGGTTCCATCTCTATTAGGACATGAAAATCCTCCATCTAAAGATATTTTAAATACCTTTTCTCCAAATTTATTTCTTAAAAAATAATTTAAGCTATGATATCTTTTTCCATTCCATTCTTTTAACATTAAATTCTTTGCTTTCTCCCTCTTATTTATTTTAAACTTTCATGTTTATAACATAATATTATCATAAAACAAAAATATTTTTATGAAATAACTTTTTAATATTTATTTCTTCTTTATTTTATTTTCTTTTAAATCTATTATATATTCACTTACATCTAAATTTTCTTTATTTTTTACCTGAATTAATAATCCTTTATCATTTACACATTCTATTTTTAAGGTATATTTTTCTTTAGGAAATTCTTTTTCAAGATTTAAATCTATAAGTTTTCCTGTATTGTTTTTATATGCTTTTATAATCCTTTCTCCATTTTGTTTTATTTGTAATATAAGTTCTCCATCATCATTTGAAAATAATAATTCTTCTACTTCTGCATTATTTATAAAATCATACTCTATAAGCTTTTTTAAATTTGGAGTTTCTAATACTTCTTCTAAGCTTTTTTCCATGTTATTTATATCTTCATCTTTATTTCCATAACTATTATCTTCACCTAATGTGTCCTTTTCTTCTTTAACTTCTGCAAGTAATAAAGCTATATTTTCTCCATCTGTTGAAACTATTCCAACCTTATCACCATTAAAACTTAAAGAAACTCTACTAAATTCTTTATTATTAATACTTTTTTTATTTACCATCACATCAGAACCTTTACTATACATCTCTTTAGGTAAATCTTTTAATCTTAATAAAACATTATTTTCTCCAGTTTCTTCATTTCTTAATCTTAAAGTATTGTTATATTCATAAATTTCTTTATTACTTTTTGCTTTTATTTCATCTATTAAATATGTATCTCCTTCTTTAATAATTTTAATAGATAAATTATCTAAGTCTGCTCTTAGATTTTCATTATCTTTTCTTATTGCAATATAATCTATATAAGCATAATTTGCCCCTTCTATAGTTTTTTTAACTTTATATGCACCTATTTTATTCTCCATAATCTCGCTATATTCTTTAGTGTTCTTTACCTTATCACTACATAAATTTTCCACATTATCAATAGTTCCATAAGCCATATTATCCATAAATGTATTTCCAATTTCACTTGCCTTGTAAATATTAAAAAAATCTATTTTTTCTTTTTTATTATCACCACAGCCTATCATAATAAAAATAATAGGTAAAATAAATATATAAATTAATCTTCTCATAACACCATTTCCTTTCATAGTCTAATTATTATATAGTTTTCCTAATAAAGTTTTCCTAATAAAGTTTCTCTTATACTTTCAATAGAATAAATACAAGCTAAATCTTATATACTTTATTAGAAAAACTCTTTGAAAGGATGTTTAAATTTGAAAAAAGAAACCTTAAAGGTATTTCAAATTGCTGTAGTTTTTATAGGAACTATTGTAGGTGCTGGTCTTGCTTCCGGAAAAGAAATAACTGAATTTTTTACCTCCTTTGGCTATAAAAGCTTTATTGGAATTATATTTTGTGGAATATTTTATGTTATTATGGGCTCAATACTTTCTAAAATTAGCATAACTAATAACTTAAATTCTTATAGTGAAGCTATGAAACTTATAAGCCCAAACATACTGGGAAAACTAACTGGAATAATAACAACTTTATACTTAATTTCAAGTGCCTCAATAATTTTAGCTGGAAGTGGTGCTTTATTAAATCAATTTTTTCATATTCCAAAAATTCTTGGTTCTTTAATAATGCTTTGTTGTGCTATTATATTTCTTTTTAGAGGAACAAATGGATTAATTGAAGTAAATTCATTTATTGTTCCTTGTCTTGTTGTAATAATGAGTACAATATTTATTTTATATTTTTTCCTTTGCAAGGACATGCTATCTTTAGAAACTATAATACACTTTCCGCCTAAAAAATCTGGAGTTTTAATATCAACAATTTTATATGCTGGATATAATACTCTTTGTTCTTCTGGAGTATTAGTTCCACTAAGTACAGAAATGAAAAATTCTAAAACTATGATAAAAGGAATTTCTTTAGGGACTTTAGGTTTAACTTTACTTTGCCTTATAATAAATTTACTTCTTACAATTAATCAACCTTATATTTATGAATATGAAATTCCCCTTTTACTTGTTGCTGAAAGATTTGGTTCTTTAATTCAGGGATTTTTACTTGTTATAATATGGCTTGAAATGTTTTCTACAGAAGTCTCTGATGTATATTCAATAAGTAAAACTTTAGAACAAAGCTTTAATATTAAATTTAAAAAAGGAATATTTATAGTTCTATTCTTTGCTCTTTTAATTTCCCAAATAGGATTTACTAATTTAATTTCTACTTTATATCCTGCCTTTGGAGTTTTAAGTTTAATATTCATATCTCAATGTTTTATATTTTATTTTAAACATAGAAAAATGTAAAATCATTACTTTGCTTTTTCTGTCTATAGACTCTAAAGTAACACAAGATAATTTTCTAATAATAAATCTTAATTATTGATACAAACATTTTCTAGGATTATAATTTAATAAGATTTTTAAATATGAGGTGCTTTTAAGTGAAATATTCTAATCTTTTAGAAAGTTGTAAACTATGTAAAAGAAATTGTGGTGTAAATAGATTAAAGGGGGAACTTGGTTTTTGCAAAGCTTCTGATAAAGTAAAAATTGCAAGAGCTTCCCTTCATTTTTGGGAAGAACCTCCCATTTCAGCTGAAAATGGTTCTGGTACAGTGTTTTTTTCTCACTGTAATCTTCATTGTGTTTTTTGTCAAAATCATGATATAAGTCAAGAATTTAATGGAGAATATATATCTATCAAAAGATTAAGTGAAATATTTCTTGAACTTCAAGAAAAGGAAGCTAATAATATTAACTTAGTTACTCCAACTCATTATATTCCACAAATAAAAGAAGCTTTAGACATTGCTAAAGCTAATGGACTAACTTTGCCAATTTTATATAATACAAACACCTATGATTCTTTAGATGCTATAAAAGAGTTAGATGGATATATAGATGTTTATTTACCAGACTTTAAATATTTTAATAATAAATATGCAGTTAAATATTCTAGTGCTCCTTATTATCTTGAAAATATTATGCCAGTTCTTAAAGAAATGGTTTCTCAAACTAAAGAACTTAAATTTAATGAAAAAGGACTTATAGAAAAGGGAGTAATTATAAGACACCTTATGCTTCCAGGATTACTTTTTGATTCTAAAAAGGTTATAGATAGAATTTATAATACCTTTGGGGATAAAGTTTATATAAGCTTAATGAATCAGTATATTCCTATGTATAATGCAAGTAATTATCCTGAAATAAATAAAAAGTTAAATCCTAAACATTATGATTCTTTAATTGACTATGCTGCTAATATTGGAGTTGTTAATGGTTTTATTCAAGATGAAGGAAGCAATTCAACTGAATTTGTTCCAGATTTTAATCTGCAAGGGGTATTAAAAAAATAACTACCCCTTGATTTTTTATATATATTTTCTTAATTCTGCTATTCTTGTAACACCTACATATACATCTGATATCTTATACCATGTAGCATAATCAACTATTCCATTTTGAGGAAGATTAAATATGCCCTGAAATACCCTTACTGCTTCTGCTGTTGAAGGACCAAAAACTCCATCAACAGCTACTTTAGGTATTAATGGATAGTTTTGAGAGATTCTATTTAAAAAGTCCTGAACCATTCTAACTGATTCTCCTGATGAACCTATTGTTAAATCATAACCTGGATATGATGAAGGACTTCCCTTTACCCTATCTGCTGTTACAAGTTCTATATCATTACCATAATAATAAGTTAATATTTCATATGGAACCTTTCCTTGATCACCTAAATACTTGCTTCCCCATTGACTTAACCATTGAGGACAAGTTACATTTTTTCCATCACAATATTGTGTTAATAACGGTTGTTTCCTTCCAAATCTCCTTATATAAGTTGAAAAAATCTCATCTACCACTTTACTTATACTATCATAAATATTTCTTCCATAATTAAAAGCATGGTCATAAGCTGTTGAACTTGTTATATCAAAGTTTTTTCCCTTTCCTCTATACCATTCTGTATAAATTCTATTTAAAGTAAATGAAACTATACAAAAAATATTTGCTCTTATAGTAGTTTCAGGCCAAGTTGAATATATTTCGCAAGAAGCAACATTTTTTAAATAATCTTTATAAGGAACTCTGTAATTAGGAGCAGAATTATCATTAGGACTTCCTTCATGAACAGTTATATATTCTGGAATTACTGGTTGTGGTAAAACTACACCACTTGATGGTAGTGGCAAAGGTTTATCTGGATTTTCAGGAATCTTTGCTGGGAAATTTCCAAATAAGGTATTAGGCAAAACAACTATAACATCTGCTCTACTAGCTCTTAAATTATTCCTTTCTACTAAATTAACTCTCTGATATGCTGTTTCATTGGGAAATATTTGAGCTTCCTTAATAACAACTGTTTCAAATCCACTTCTTTCAACTGTTATATCATACAAACTATATGGCATATTATTTGTTGGTTCTTGAGAATAGGCAAATGAAGGTGCTGATAAATCTATTGTTTCAGTAAGTCCTAAGGAATTTGTTGATAATTTTCTTGTTATATTTTTTATGGTTTCTGACTTTGATGGTTCAATACTTATGTTGCAATTATCTACTGGAATATAACTTTCCCCATTAAAACATTGAACTCTTAATCTTCCTATATCAGACATATCTTTCTCCTAAATTTCTTAATTACTATATAAATTATGCTTAACTTATTATTCCTGTGATTTAAACTTTATTAGGTTCTCTTATAAATAAATTTCCTATTTCATATTCATTTTCATTAAGTCCTCTTCTACCATCATAATATTCTCCCCTTATTGAATTAAATATTCTATTAACATCTATCGTTCCATATCCCCATTCTCTATTAGGATATGAATCCCCTGTTCTCATCTTAGCTCCTCTAACTATATATGATATAATTTGTCCTGCATTTATATATTTATTATTTCCATCAATTATTCCCCATTGTAATATAAGTGAACATATTCCAGCTACTATTGCTGTTGCAACAGAAGAACCTGTAGCAGTACCAACAGAACCATCAAGTCTTATTATCCTTCCATTTATTCCGCCTGCTGCAATATCTGGTTTTATTTCATTATTTCTTAAAAATCCTCTGCCAGAACTTCCAACTATAGAATCATTATTTTGATTATAATATGCTACAGATACAGATTTTTCAGCTCCAGCTGGAATTGTTATAGTTGTGTATGGACTAGGATTAAGAAATTTTGTTTCTTCTTCTAATAAACTTTTTTGTGGAAGCCACGCCCAATATTTCCCATCAACTATATATTCACCATATAATATAAATCTCCAAATTCCTTCTTTTAACCCTTTAGCTCTAATAGTTATTAGTTCATCTCCATTAAGATAATCAGGAATGGAATAATTTATTGCCATTGTAGTTCCCTCATAAATAAACTTTATATCTTCTTTTGATTTAAGCTTTGGAGATATTTTTTCAATTACTTCTCCTGAAGGTGATACTATTGAAACAGATATTACATTAGGCTTATTTGACCATATTTGAAAATTAATATTTTGTTGGTTTTTATCTACTTTTAGTTCTATAGTTTCAGTATCTCCTGTTTTTTCTATTCTTCCTTCTGTATGTGTATCAGTATCTCCTTCATTTCCAGTACCTGTTGCAAATACTACTCCTACAGGTCTTGATAAAACATTTATATAAGCATCCACTATTCCAATTCCAGTATGTGAACCAATATTACTTCCTATTGGTACTAATATAGCTATAGGCTTTTTTAATTCTACAGCTAACATTGTTAAATACCTAAATGCAGTTACTATACTTATAACATCATATCTATTTTCTCCTTTACTTGTAATTCCAGCTTCATATAAAACAACTTTACTAGCTTCTTTTAATTTTACAACTGCAATATCACAACCTGGTGCTACTCCAATTACATCTGGATTTTTTCCCCTTGCTGCTGCTAAACCTGTAACCATTGTGCCATGTCCATTAATATCTTTACTAGGAACTATACTATAAGGGTCTCCTCCAGAGTTTTTAAGCTTTATTGCCTCATTTATTTGTTCTTCTGTATATTCAGTTCCAAGCTTTAAACCATACACTTCTTTTCCTGATTGTATAGTTTGGTCCCATATTCTTAGGATTCTTGTTGTATCATCTTCCTTTTGAAATTCTGTATTTAAGTAATCTATCCCTGTATCTATTACTCCTAAAATAACACCTCTTCCATCTAAAGAAATATAAGGATTGTTGTGATAATATTCTGCATTACTTGCTTCTAAAGGAGTTATATCATTTAAAGTAAATATTTGTGGAGTTAACTCAAAAATATAATTATTTATATAAGGCATTATTTCTGATACTTTATTTATAGGTAAATATACTATCCCATAAAACTCACTTATTATAATAGCTGATATATTTTCTATATTATTTAATTGCAAAAATTTATCCCTATTTGAGTATTCTACTAATATACCTACAACTTCTTCACTATCACTCTCTTCTTGAAAAAAATTACTAAAAACAACATTTCTAAAATCATTTTTTCTTATATCAATTATATTTAATGTTTTATAAAGTTCTGTCATGCTATTATATAAACACACTTCTCCATAACCCCAACTTGTATCAGGATATGTTATATCTCTTCTTTCTTTTTTAGCTCCTATTATAAGAAAATATTTTAATCTTTCACCATAAAGATAAGAATCATTTCCTTTTAAAAGTCCCCATTCCATCATTAATGCACTTATACCTGATACGTGAGGTGCTGCCATTGAGGTTCCACTTTTAGTATCAAAAGACCTATCTGGTATAGGTGCTACTATATCTTCTCCTGGTGCTACTATATCTGGTTTTGCTTCTAAATATAGTGGATATAATCTTCCTCTTCCACTAAAGGAAGATATAGACCTTGTTATATAATTATAACTTCCAACAGATATTATATTTGAAACTGTTGCAGGTATTCCAAGAGTTCCATCTAAAGTAGGCTGAAGAAACTTTGTTTTTTTATTTAATATTTCAGAGGTAGGTAACCACATATCAAAAATTCCTTCATAGGAATTAATTAAATTTAATTCAATTGTCCATATTCCAGATAATATATAATTTCCATTTGATATAAGAGAGATTCCTATTTCTCCACTTATATCAAAGGGTCTTGCTCCAGTATTATAGATTTGATACTTATTTCCTGATATAACTCCATCATAAAACCCTTCTGATATTACTATCTCTGAAGTTGATATTCCAGAAGGGGTTATAAGCCTTAGTGAAACTTCTGGAAGTATTGATTTATATAAATTAATTACTACTGCTGTTTCATCACCAGATACTTCAAATCTTACTGCATTAGACTTGTTAAAGGTTCTGCTTACATGATGAGCTGCATCTCCCTCATTTCCTGCTGCAATAACTATAGTAACTTTATCTAAAGTTGATATTGTACTTATATATTGTTCTAAAAGACTTGTTCCATTATGTGCTCCATCATTTGTGCTCATGCTTATATTTATAACCAAAGGCATATTTAACTCTAGTGATTTATCAAGTAAAAACTTTATACCTTTCATTAAATTTGTACTTAATGTAAATAAACCTCTTCCACTTTTAACCATCATTATTGAGCTTTTTGGTGCAACACCATAATACCTTTTATCTATATTTCCACCTGCACAAGCTATTCCTGCTACATGAGTTCCATGTTCTATAACATCATAAGAAGGAACTATTGAATAAGGGTCTGCACTTTTTAATGCTTCATTTATTTGATTTTTATTATATACTGCACCATTTAAACTTAAATCATAAATATACTCTATTCTTGTTGTTCCATCTTCTTTTAGAAAAGCTGGATGTGTATAATCTATTCCTGTATCAATAAATCCAATTACAATTCCATTACCTTGTAAATCAAATTCATTTCTAGCTCTATCTACACAAGCTATCTTATTGCTTCTTTCATCTGATGCATATAAACTTTTAGGAAATTCTATATATTGTATATAAGTACTTTCTGCTAAGGATATTATCTTACTAGGCTTTAAACTTATTATTCCAAAACCATATCCTAAATCTTGAAGTGTTCCATCTAAACTTTCAACTAAAGCTTTAACCTTTTCTACTTGTTCTCCATATAAAACCACAACTTCTATATCTTCATCTGTATCACTAGCAAAGGAAGGTGCTATATTTATTTTTCCTAAAACTTCTTTTGGAATATTTTTTAATAGATTAATAGTGTTTTCTATGGTTGCTATAATTCTCACTCCAAATTATATTAATATTTTAAATATATGAAAAAGGCAGATAATATATGAAATTCACATATTATCTGCCTTTTATTATAGATTAAATTCTATTCTTTCTAATTTAGCAATAACTTTTAAATTATTTAATTCTACAGTTTCAGTTCTTACTGTACCTTCATTACTTATAAGTAAAGCTCTTGAATTTCCTAATAATTTAATTTGTCTTACTATTCTTTTTTCTTTATATTCAATTAAAAATATTCCATTATTACTAACTTCTTTAACTAAATGTGCAAAAGCTAAATCATCCTTCATTATTCTAAATCCAGACATATCATTATCTGCAATTTTTAAATATATAACTTTATCAATAGGAAAACCTTCTATCTTTCCTGAATAGTTTGGAAGTTCTTTTCCTCCAAATGTATTTTTTAAAGAATAGTCATAAACATTTACTTTCTTTAATACTGAAGAAAAGGCTTCTGTCCACACAGCTGAAGTTTCTCCTAAAGTTTTTGGTGAAACTTTCTTCTTTTCCTTTTCTTTAGCTTTTTCTTCTTTTCTTTCTTCCATTAAAGCTTCATCTGTTACTACCATACTTACATCATTAAAATCTACATTAAGTAACTTTGATGCTCTTTCTATGAAATTTTCTTGAACTACTCTTTTACCAATTTCAACTTCATTTATAAATTTATCTGAAACTCCAAGCTTCTTTGCTAATGCTTTTTGAGTTAGTCCAGACTTTAAACGTGCCTCTTTAATCTTTTCTCCAACTCTGCTCATTTATTTTTCTCTCCCTTTAGTGTCCACTAATTCTCTTTCTAAAATTAAGTGACTTATAAGTCTTTCAAAGGTCCAGTTAATAGATATAGGTGTTACAACAGCAAGAATTCCACCTGTTATTATATTTCTTACAGACTTTATGGTAGTTCTTAACTGATTTTGTCCATATCCATTAAATAATATAACCTTTTCCTTTGGTAAAGAACTTTCTTCATCTATTACTTCTTTTTTGTTTAATATGTCTTTAATTTTCATGAAAGACATATTCTTTTCTATTTTTATAACTTTAAAATTTATTTTTTTAAGTTTTTTTATTTCTTCTTCTGAAAGACCATAAACTAAAACACATTTGCTTTTTAGCATAAACTCCCCCAATTATTCAATTATTTTAGGCTCACTATAAGTTTCCCCAAAGGTTTCAACTGTCATACTCTTTATAACTTGATCTTCATAAGGTCTATCTGAATAATCAGTTTTTGCATTTACTATTTTATCTGCAACTTCCATTCCTTCAATTACCTTACCAAAAGATGCATATTGGTCATCTAAATGAGGTGCATCTGCTACCATTATAAAGAATTGGCTTCCTGCTGAATTTGGGTCCATAGTTCTAGCCATTGATAAAACACCCTTAGTATGTTTTAATTCATTTTTAAATCCATTACGGCTAAATTCTCCCTTTATTGAATATCCTGGGCCTCCCATTCCATTTCCTTCTGGGCAGCCCCCTTGAATCATAAATCCTGGAATTACTCTGTGAAATATTAATCCATCATAAAATCCTCTATTTATTAAATCAATAAAATTATTTACTGTGTTAGGTGCTATTTCTGGATATAGTTCTGCTTTAATAACTCCTCCATCTTCCATGGTTATAGTTACAATTGGATTTTTCATAATACTTTTCCTCCTGAATACTTTATTATAAATATATTGTTTTTATTATATCCTATTTGCTATTTTTTATAAAGAAAAAAAGAGAGTGTAAAAACTACATCTCTTTTTTTAGCAATGCTTTACTTATGTCTATCATTCTTTGGTCCTTTAACGAATTATATATCTCAATGTTTCCTTTTTTTGTGCTATCATTAATAAGATTTTGATTGGCAAGTCTTCTTCTTAATTCTTTGCAAGTGCCAAGTCCACCATCTATTACAGGAATATTATTACCTATAGTTTCTTGAATAGCCTTTCTTACAAAAGGATAATGGGTACATCCTAAAACTACTGAGCCTATTTTTTGTCCTTTAAATTCACTAAACTTATCTTTTAGATAGTCTTTTAAGTCATCACCATCTAAATCTCCTGACTCTATAAATTCAACTAAACCTGCACAGGGCATAGGAATAATTTCCTTTCCTCCATTATATTTATTCATTAAGTTACCAAATTTCTTTTCTCTTAAAGTCATTGGAGTAGCCATTATTACAATAGCTCCATCCCTATTTAATTCTACTGCTGGTTTTAATGCTGGTTCTATTCCCACTATAGGAATATCTTTATAATCTTTTCTTAAATCAGCAACAGCTGCACTTGTTGCAGTATTACAAGCAACTACTACTGCCTTAGCTCCCTTTTCTCTTAATAAATTAAATGCATTATAAGTAAGTTCTTTTACATCATCTACATTTTTTACCCCATAAGGTGCATTTTTAGAATCTCCAAAATATATATAATTTTCATTGGGCATAAGCTTTATTGCTTCCTTTAAAACGCTTAACCCTCCTACACCTGAATCAAAAAAGCCTATAGGCATACTTTTGTTATCCAAGATATATCACTCCATTTTTTATTTAATATTTATACCTTAAATTCAATTTACTATTTTAACAAAAAAACATTAACTTTATATAAAATCCTATTTATATTTTATTACTTTAATTCTAATAAATCCATATATTTATTACATAAAATATCTAAATTTAAAATTATAATCAAAGTTTGTTTTTTTAAGAATAAGTTATTATTTACCTTTATTTTTTATAGGCTAAACATTTGATTATAAAGTTATTGACAGCAAAACTTCATTATAATAGAATTTTTCTTAGAGAGTTACTAACATTACAATCCAAATATTTCTTTGTTTAGTACATATATTCAGAAAGGATGTGAAAAATTTGCACAAACTTTTGTGTAAATATAATTATGATTAAAGATTTAATTTATACCATTCCCCATGACAAACATACTAGTGAGGATATAAAAGCTATTTTGTTAGCTCATCCTGAAATAAAATTTGTTTCATTCGTTGGAGTTGATTTATCTTGCAATGACACTGATGAAAAAATACCTGTAAAATTATTTCTTGAAGATTTAGAAACTATTTTACATGGTGTTGCAATTCAAACTGACGGTTCATCAGTTGTTCTTCCTGGTATAGCAACTCTTAATAATGCTAAAGTCGATATGGTTACTGATTTAGATAGCAAGTGGTTTGTTGACTATAATTATGACCATATAGATTTAGAGACTCAAAAGCCTATTGGAACTTTAAGAATTCCTTGTTTTTTATACCATACAAACAAGCCAGTAGATTCAAGACATATCCTTAAATCAGCAGTAACAAGCTTTAAAGAAACTTTATGGAACATCTTTGAAACTAAGCCTGAAATTTTAAAACCTTATGGAATAACAAAAGATGATATAGATGAAATTAATATCACTTCTGCTACTGAACTTGAATTCTGGGTTAAAACTCCAAATGATAAAGCTGAAGTAGAAGAATTATATACATCTGAAGTATTACATGAACATTATTGGACTAGAACAAAGGGAACTGTAAGAACTGCATTAGAAGAATCTTTACTTCTTATGGAAGCTTATGGTTTTGAACCAGAAATGGGACATAAAGAAGTAGGAGGAGTTAAGGCAAAACTTACTTCAAATGGTCAATTTAATCATATAATGGAGCAAATGGAGGTAGACTGGAAATTCTCTGATGCCCTTCAATCTGCAGATAATGAATTATTTATAAAAATATTAATACAAGAAACCTTTAGACGAAATGGACTTGAAGTTACATTCATGGCAAAACCATTAGAGGGAATAGCTGGTTCTGGTATGCATGTACATCTTGGTGTAAGCCTAAAACTTAAAAATGGTAAAAGAATAAACCTATTCCATGCTACTAAAGAAGATTTCTTAAGTGCTATTGGATATGGTGCTTTAATGGGACTTCTTAAAAACTATGAAGTAATGAATCCATTTATATCTTCAACAAATAATGCCCTTAGAAGATTAAGACCTGGATTTGAAGCTCCAATATGTACTGTTACATCTCTTGGATTAAGTCCTTCAAATCCTTCAAGAAATAGAAGTATTCTTATTGGATTAATAAGAGATTTAGCTAATCCAAAAGCTACAAGATTTGAATTACGTTCTCCAAACCCACATTCAAATGTATATATAGTTATGGCAGTATCTTATATGAGTATGCTTGATGGTATATTATATGCTGTAAATAACAATAAAACAGAAGAAGAACTTTTAAAAGAGTTATCAAAACATGCTGGTGAAGAAGCTGATTATCTTGAAAAAGACAGAGCTTATAGAAGTGAAGAAGATGTATTTGAACACTTCTCAGTAGAAGAAAGAAATAAACTATTTGGAAAAGCACCAGCTACTGTTTATGAAAACTTAACAGCTCTTGATAAATATCCTGAAAAATTAAAGGTTCTTAAAAGAGATAATGTTTTAGATGATACTTTAATTAATAGTTTTAAAATAGCTACACTTCAAAGATGGAGTACTGAAATAACTAAGAGAGTTATTGGTGGATATATGAATGAAATTCGTTCATTTGTTCCTCTTCATTCTTTGGACAAAGCTTTAGACCTTGATATATCAAACTGGATGAAAATAAATGATTTAAGACATTATATTATGAAAGACACTTATACATCTAAAGGACTATTTACTAAAATAAAAGAAGCCTTTGAAAAACAAGACTATTCAAAAGCATCTAAGTATTACTTAGAATTAGAAGAAAAAATGGAAATTTTAAGAGATTTATATTCTTCTTATAAGAAAAATCTATTAGATATCTAATAAATCAAAAGACGTAGGAACTTTTAACCTACGTCTTTTTTATATATAATTTCTTATTTATTATGCTAAGCTAATGCTGATTTTCCCATAGAATAACTATTATATCTTAAAGGAGTATTTTCTATAATATATTCTGCTTCTTTATAGCTTTTAGCCTTAAAAACTATAGTCCACCCATCTCTAGTATGTTTTCCTGCACACATTAAATATCTATCATCACAAGATTTATTTAATCCATCTTTATCTATTATTAAACTTCTAACTTCTCCTATAGTTTTAACATTTAATTTAACAAAAACATCACTTGTATTCATATTATTTTACTCCCTTCACACGAACATATGTTTATGTTCTTATTATAAAGAACTTTTGTTCGTAGGTCAATACAATTCTTTCTTTAATACTATTATTTTTTATGAAAGTTTATTCTATAAAAAGGAAGCTTACATAAATAAATTATATAAACTTCCCTTTAATTAATATTTATTTAAATATAAATACAATATTTTTTCTTACTACTTTTCCACTTCCATCTTTTACTGCTACATATACATCATATTTTCCTGCTGTACTTGGTGCTATTTTTATTGAACTACT